>FWPV01000416.1_pt1 | contig 136146 bp, 133 predicted proteins | sample 2228371 | NCBI WGS metagenome assembly FWPV01 (sample SAMEA103939776, study PRJEB20133) | metagenome | reverse complement strand
TTCTTTTCTATTAAATTCTTTAATAATTTTAACCGAAAGTCAACCGCCGGAGGCAGATTTTTAGAAAATTTTTAAAAATTCTATCAGGCCGAGCAGGGCGGTGATTTGCCGAACAAGAGCCAAAGTCTTACAATTAGAGCGGAGGCAGCAATGAACCGGAAGGCCTGGTTGCAGACCGTCTGTCATTTACTGGTTTTTTTATGTCTGGTCTGGCCTGTCTGCGGGCAGGGAATCAGGAAGCCGGTCTGGGCCGGCCAGTTTTATGAATCCGACCCGGTGAAGCTTAGCCGGCAGCTCGAAGCCTGGCTGGATTCAGCCCAAGTCAGGCCGGCCGCCGGGGAAGTGGCGGGTCTGATAGCCCCGCATGCCGGCTATGTCTATTCGGCCAGGGTGGCCGCCTGCGGCTACCGGCTGGTCCGGGGTCTTGACTTCGACTCGGTCGTTATCATCGGTCCCTCCCACCAGCTGGCCTTCGAAGGCTGCTCGATTTATCTCCGGGGCGGATTCGAAACCCCGCTGGGGGTGGCCGAAGTGGACGAAGGCCTGGCCAAAGAGCTGGCCCGTTATTCCGGCTTCGGCTATATTCCGGAAGCGCATGACCGCGAGCATTCGATTGAAGTTCAGGTGCCTTTTATCCAGAAAGTATTCCCCCGGGCCAGGATTGTGCCGGTGGTCATGGGCAATCAGACCGAACGCACGATTCAGTCGCTATCGGCTGCGCTGGCCCGGGCTGCCGCGGGCAAGAAAGTGCTGGTGGTGGCTTCGACCGACCTGTCTCACTTTCTGAGCCGGAGCCAGGCCAGGGAGAGAGACCGGAAAACGATTGAGCTGATCGCGGGCTTTGACCTCAAAACCCTCGGCCGACAGGTAGAAAGGCACGAGAACATAATGTGCGGAGGCGGCCCGGTCCTGGCCCTGCTTCAATATGCCCGCCAAAGGGGCCCGGCCCGGGTGGAAGTGCTGTCTTACTCAGATTCAGCCGCGGTCGGCGGGCCGGAAGACCGGGTGGTGGGTTATCTTGCGGCCGCCGTCTATCTCGAACCATCCGGCACTATCCAGGACCTGACCCCGGAAGAAAAAAAAGAATTGCTGGCCCTGGCCAGACGGTCCATTGAAACATATCTGTCCACCGGCAATCTCCCGGACTATAAACCGCTGTCTTCCCGCCTGGAAGAGAAAGCCGGGGCCTTTGTCACCCTGAAAGAGCGACACCAGCTCCGGGGTTGCATAGGTTTTGTCGAGCCTTTGTTGCCCCTCTGGGAAACCGTAGCCCGGGCGGCCGTCCTGGCGGCCACCGAAGACCCCCGGTTCCCGCCGCTCGGAAGGGCAGAGCTTTCCGGCCTGCAGATTGAGATTTCTGTCCTTGGCCCGCTCCAGCCGGTTACCGACGTTTCTGAAATAAAAATCGGCCGGCACGGCCTGGTGATAAAAGAAGGACAGAGAAGCGGGCTGTTGCTGCCCCAGGTGGCGACCGAGCAGGGCTGGGACCGACGAACTTTTCTGCGGGAAGTCTGCCGGAAAGCCGGGTTGCCCGATAATGCCTGGAAAAATTCCAGGGGGCTGTTCAAATTTGAAGCGGTTGTCTTCCAGGAATAGATTACTCCGCCGGCGGTTGCTAAACTTCGGGCTTAAACTTATAATGAGAATGGAAGGCTAATATGAGCTGGACAATCTATGGCATTCTGATTATTTTCGGGCTGTTTATCGTCCTGATGATTATCAATCCCAACCTGTCCTGTTTCGGCCGGAGAATCAGATCCCCTTTTTATCCGATAACTCGAAAGAAAAAGATGAGAGCTGTCTCCAGGGATTATAAATTCGAGCCGGGAGGGCCGGGAACCAAGACCGGTCAACCCGGCCAGGCAGAAGGTCCCGGCAAGAAGAAAGCCGAAGATTACGGATTCAAACTCGACTGAACAGCTGTCCTGAACCAAGGAGTCGCGGTGCCGCAGGCGGGCGGGAGAGACAGGGCTGGCCGGTTGATGGTCGCTTCGACCAGGCGCTTTTTAATCGTTGCCCTGACGTTGGCCCTTCAGGTAGCGGGTTGTCGGACCGGACCGGCGCGGTTGCTGCCGCCGGCCGAAATCCAGGACGTGGCCGGCCAGGCTTCGTTTTATCTGAGCGGACCGGATGGGGCTTTTCGCTTCCGGCTGGGTTTTTGCGGCCGGCTGTCCGGCCAAGCCCGGCTGGAGCTTTTCGACCCCCTCGGAAGATTGCGAGCCGTGGTCTGGCTGAGTGGCCAGCAGGCCGCTCTGTATCTGCCTTCGGAAAAGGTTTACTGGCAGGGGGAGAGCCGGGTTCTGACCGCAGAAATCTTTGGCAGGGAGTTGAAGGCTGAAGAGCTGATCCGGATAATCTCAGGCCGCTGGCCGCAACTGGCTGAAGAAAACGGCTGGCTGCTTCGTCTGGACGCCCGGAACCGGGTTCTGGGGGGCGAGAGGGACGGATTGGCTTTTTCCCTCAAGGAAAATTTTGCTCCGGGCCTGGTTCCAAAAACGGTCCACTTCTCCGGCGGGGATTACACGGTCAGAATGAAAGTGCTCAGAATGGATTTTAACCGGTGCCGGGAAGACTCGCTGTTCAACCCAACTGTCCCGCCCGGAGTCAGAAAACTGGAATGGGAAGAAATCACAGGCCGATGGAAAAAATAACCTTGCCTTCTCTGGCCAAAGTTAACCTGGGACTGGAAGTCGGCCCTCTCCGGGAAGACGGCTATCATCAGCTGACCACGCTCTTCCAGACGGTTAACCTGAAAGACCGCTTGAGCTTTGAACTTCGAACGGACAGTCTGATCAATCTGGCCGGCAACAGGCCTGACATTCCGTGGGATGAGAGCAACCTTATTTATCGAAGCGCCCTGCTTCTGCGGCAGGCCGCCGGCCTGGAGGCCGGGGTCAACATCAGCGTGGAGAAGAACATCCCGCCGGGGCGGGGGCTGGCCGGAGGCAGCAGCAACGCCGCCGTCACCTTGCTGGCCCTGAACCGTCTCTGGGGCTGCAATCTCGAACGGGAGAAATTGCAGGCCCTGGCCGCCGAGCTCGGAGCCGACGTTCCGTTTTTCCTTTACGGAGGGCTCTGCCTGGGAACGGGTAAGGGGGAGAAATTACAGGCCGTGCCCGAATTGCCGCCGGCCTGGGTGCTTCTGGTCGTCCCCGACTTTTCCGTATCCACCGCCCTGGCTTACCGGGAGTTTGACCGACTCCCGCCCGGCTTGACTTCAACCGGTAAAGAAAGTAAAATTATCCAGTTTTTAGAGCAGAGAAATTTTTCATTCTTCAAGCATTTAAGAAACGATTTAGAACTGGCGGTTTTTAACATACAACCCCAGCTGGTGGAGATAAAAAAGGAACTGGCGGCCTCCGGCGCCGAGTTGTCTTTGCTGAGCGGCTCGGGCTCGGCGGTTTTTGGCTGGTTCGAGGATTGGTCCCTGGCCCGGCAGGCAGCCGGGAAGTTTGATAGAGAATATCAGGTTTGGCTGGTAGAAACAGTAGGACGTGAGCAGTACCGGCAAGAACTCAACACTGGGGCGTAGCCAAACTGGTAAGGCAACGGACTTTGGATCCGTCATCTGGAGGTTCGAGTCCTCCCGCCCCAGCTCTGTCAATGCCCGGGAGAGGAATTAAAACATGAAAGTATTTTCAGGCTCATCAAACCCGCAGCTGGCCCGGCGGATTGCCGGCTATCTGAATATCGAACTCGGCCGGTGCGTCCTGGACAGATTTGCCGACGGCGAGATTCATTTTTACATCGACGAAAACGTCCGGGGCGAGGACGTGTTCGTCATTCAATCCGGTTGCTCCGACGCCAATTTCCACCTGATGGAATTGTTCCTGATGCTGGACGCTTTCAAACGGGCCTCGGCCGGGCGGATTACGGCCGTCATCCCTTATTTTGCATATGCCAGGCAGGACTGGAAAGACCGGCCCCGGGTGCCGATATCGGCCCGGCTGATGGCCGACCTGCTGGAGACGGCCGGAGCCAACCGGGTGCTGACCATGGACCTCCATTCGCCGCAGATTCAGGGTTTCTTTTCCATACCGGTCGACAACCTTATGGCCGCTCCGGTGATAGCCAATCATATTAAAACGCTCAACCTGGAAAACCTGACCATAGTCTCCCCGGACGCCGGGGGTGTGGGACGGGCCAGGGTTTTTGCCAAAAGGCTGGATGCCAGGCTGGCCATCATCGACAAGAGGCGCCCGGCGCCGAACGTCGCCCAGGTGCTCCACGTCATCGGCGACGTCAAGGACCAGGACGTGGTGATCTTTGATGACATGGTCGACACAGCCGGCACCCTGACCCTCGGGGTAGATGCTTTGAAGCGGGAAGGGGCCGGAAGAATCTTTGCTGCCTGCACTCACCCGGTTCTGTCCGGGGAAGCCGTCGACCGCATAGAAAAATCGGGCCTGGAAAAAGTGTTCGTGACCGACACCATCCCCCTGAAAGACAGGGCCAGCCGCAGCGACCGATTCCAGATGCTGTCAGTGGCCGAGCTTTTCGGCGAAGCCATTAGAAGAATAAATGAGGGTAGTTCTGTAAGCTCCCTTTTCACCTGAGGAGGAAAGATATGACACTGGTGATTAAAGCAGACAAAAGAACCGAATTGGGCAAAAACGCTTCCGGGCGGCTCCGGCGCCAGGGACTGGTCCCGGCCGTTCTGTATGGCGAATCCGCGGACAGCTTGCCCCTGACCCTGAAAAAAAAGGATATTATCGAAATCCTGAAATCGGAGACCGGCGAAAACACCATTTTTCGGGTGGCCTACGACTCCGAAGAAAAGGATGTGATGATCAAGGAAGTCCAGATTCAACCCGTCACCGACGAACTGCTTCACGTCGACCTGATCCAGATCTCCATGGACAAGCCGGTGAAGGTTTCGGTCCCGGTGGAGCTGGTGGGCGAACCGGTGGGAGTGAAAGTGGAAGGCGGTCTGGTGGACTTCTTGCTGCGGGAGCTGGATATCGAATGTTTGCCCCGTGAGATTCCGGAAGCCATCCGGGTCGACATCAGCCAGCTGCATCTACACCAGTCGTTCAAGGTTATGAACCTGGAGCTTCCGGCCGGCATTAAAATTCTGCACGAACCGCAGGCCGCTATCGTGGTTATCAGCAGCATTGCCGAGGAAGCGGCTCCGGCCACCACCGAAGAAGTGGTTGAAGGGGCCGAGATGAAGGAACCGGAAGTTATCAAGAAAGAGCGGAAGAAAGAGGAAGAAGAAGAAACCAAGGGGTGATGAGTGTGGCTGGTGGTCGGTCTGGGCAATCCGGGTGCCGAATACGGGCCCACCAGGCATAACGCCGGTTTTCTGGTGGTTCAATCTCTGGCCAGGCAATGGGGCCTGGCATTTAAGACCCGCGCTTGCCGGTCGCGGCTGGCTGAAACCAGGCGAGGCCGCTCGACGGTCATCCTGGCGCTGCCCCAGACTTATATGAACCTTAGCGGCCAGGCAGTAAGAGCGCTGCTGGCCGGCTACAGAGCGAAACCGGAAAACCTGATCGTGGTTTATGATGACCTGGACCTTGACCTGGGCCAGATCCGGGTTCGGGCCGGCGGCAGTCCCGGAAGCCACAAGGGAATGAAGTCGGTGGTTGAGGCTATCGGCAGTCAGGCTTTCCCCCGGGTCAGAGTTGGAATCGGTCCGAAACCTGAGGGGCGGGACGCGGCCGAATACGTGCTCGAAGCCTTCCCGCCGGAAGAAAGAGAAAAGTTGAAGCCGGCCCTGGAACAGGCCTGCCGGGCGGTGGAAATGATTATCGCCGGAGACCTGCCGGGAGCGATGAATCTTTTTAACCGCAAGAAGAAGGAGTTCAGCGGCCGGGATTGATTTTTGGCCGAAATGTTGTAAAATAAGTGTTCATCTCCTTGCTCCGGCGCCAGAGCGACGGGGCTTTTAATCCATAAGGAGGAAAAGATGAATCAATACGAAACCGGTTTTATCGTTGCCCCCAACCTGCCTGAAGAAGAGGCTACTGCCCTCATCAACCAGCTGGCCGAAGTCGTTTCGGCCAGAAACGGCCGGTTGATCAAGAAGGACTTCTGGGGCAAAAGGAAGCTGGCCTACCCCATCAAGAGATTTAACGAAGGCCTCTACGTTTTCTTGGTCTATGAAGGTAGCCCGGCCATACCGGCCGAGCTGGAAAGAAGGTTCAAGCAGACCGATGCCATCCTTCGTTTCATCACCGTCAAGAGAGACCCCAGGGATACGGCCAAGGGCAAAAAGAAAGTCAAAGCAGCAGAAGCGGCGGAGACGACTCCGGCGGCGGCCGAGCCCCAGCCTGTCGCTCCAGCCACCGAGGAGGTAAAGTAAGATGGCTAACAGAGAAGAACGAGAAAAAACCGAACGCGCCCCTTCCAGAAAATTTTTCCCTCCCAAGAAAAAGGTCTGCCGTTTCTGCGAAAGGAATCTCCGGGACATAGACTACAAAGCGGTGGAAATTCTGAGAAGGTACATACCGGACCGCGGCAAGATTGCCCCCCGTCGCATCACCGGCACCTGCGCCTACCACCAGAGGAAGCTGGCCAGAGCCATCAAGAGAGCCCGGGTCATGGCTCTGCTGCCCTTTGTTGAAGACTGATTTCCAGGAGGCTTGGGATGAAAATCATACTGTTGGAAAACGTGGAAAAGGTCGGGCGCAAAGGCGATATCCTGGAAGTCTCTCCGGGATTTGCCCGCAATTATCTCCTTCCCCGCAAGCTGGCCATGGAAGTGACCCCCGGCAACCTGAAAACCGTGGAGATGCAGCAGAAGGCTTTGAAGAAGAAGCTGGAAAAGGAAAGATTGACTTACCAGGAGCTGATCAAGCAGCTAAACCAGGTTACTTTGACATTTGTCCGCCGGTCCAGCGAAAAGGATGTCATTTTCGGCTCGGTCTCGGCGGCGGATATCCAGGAGGAACTGGCCCGGCAGGGTTTTGAGATAGACCGGAAAAAAATCGTGCTGGAAGAGCCGATCAAGAGACTGGGAACCTTTTCAGTGCCGGTGAAGGTTTACCACGAGGACCGGGCTGAAATCAAGGTAGTCGTAGTCAAGGAGGAGTCGCCGGCGCCGGACAGCCAGACAGAACCCACAGCTTGAGAACGGCAGGGCCTTAACAATCGTCTCTTTTAATATTACACTGGAGGCGCAGGCCTCCCGGGAAGAGAGATAAAATGGAACTGGATTTGACCGTTCTCAAAAAAACTCCGCCCCACAGTCTGGAAGCTGAAAAAACGGTCCTGGGCGGGATTCTGGTCAATAACGCTTATCTTAATGTCGTTCTATCCCAGCTGACACCCGAGGATTTTTACCGGGATGCTCACCGCCGGATTCTGGAGAGCATGGTCAGCCTCATGGACCGTGGCCAGCCGATTGACCTCTTAACCCTGAGCGAAGAACTGCAGAGGGCGGGTCAGTTGGAAGAACTGGGCGGGGCGGCCTATCTGGCCTCTCTGATGGACGGCGTCCCCCGCACGCTGAATATCGAATATTACGCCCAGATAATCAAAGAAAAATCCCTGCTGCGGAAGCTGATACTGTCTTCGGCTAGAATAATCAGCACTTCCTATGAACAGCAGACCGATGCCGACACCGTTTTGAGCGAAGCCCAGCAAGCGATCGTTGAAATTGCCGAGGAAAAGATCAAGCCGGGCCTGGTTCCCATCGGCTCGCTCACCGGCGACATGCTGGAAACCATCCGGATACTGGCCGAGAGACGGGAGGCGGTGACCGGAGTTCCGTCCGGATTCATTGAGCTGGATAACCTGACCGGCGGATTCCATCCTTCAGATTTCATCGTGGTGGCGGCGAGACCTTCAATGGGCAAGACGGCCCTGGCTCTTAACATCTGCCAGCATGTCGGCCTGCGGACCGATTATTATGCCGGCTTCTTCTCGATTGAAATGTCCAAGGAACAGGTGGCCCTGCGCCTGCTGTGCGCCGAGGCTCAGGTTGACCTGCGCAAGACCCGGTCGGGGTATATCAGCGACCGGGAATTTGAAAGGCTGCAGCTGGCCGCCGAGACTCTGTCCCAGGCCCGCATCTACGTGGACGAATCGGCCGCCCTGACGGTCATGGAGATGAAAGCCAAGTGCCGGCGACTGAAGCTGGAAGGGCATCTGGATATCGTCTTTGTGGATTATATCCAGCTCATGCGGACCGGAGGCCGGTTTGAAAACCGCAACCAGGAAATGTCTTTTATCTCCCGCTCGCTTAAGGAGCTGGCCAAGGAACTTCGCATTCCGGTGGTCGGCGTTTCCCAGCTCAGCCGGGCCCCGGAAAAAATGCGCAAGGAACCCAAGCCCATGCTCTCCGACCTGCGGGAATCGGGAGCCATCGAGCAGGACGCAGACGTGGTCATCTTCATCTACCGGCCGGACTATTATCATCCGGAGGATGAAGCCATCAAGGGAATTGCCGAGGTCAGCGTGGCCAAACAGAGAAACGGCCCTTTGGGCAACGTGCCTCTGGTGTTCCTCAGGGAATACGCCAAGTTTGTGAACATGGACTTCAGCTACAAGCGCGAAGAGGAATTCTGAGCGGCCTCCATGGAAAAGCAAGTCTGGATACCATTCTTCAGCACCTTTTTCTGTGAGCTGGGTCAGGTTTATGAACTGGCTGTCCGCGGCTTCAAGTCCATTTTTCAGAAACCGTTTGAAACCAGGAATTTCTGGCAGCAACTGGAGGAAGTCGGGGTAAACTCCCTGCCGGTGGTCTCGCTGACCGCGGCCTTTGGCGGGCTGGTGTTCGGCCTCCAGGCCTACCTGGCTTTCCACCGCTACATCGGACCGGGTTCGGAATCTCAGGGCGGGCCGATCATTGCCGTCGGCCTCTGCCGGGAGCTGATTCCGATTCTGGTCGGCCTGATGGTGGCCGGCCGGGTGGGTTCGGCCATGGCCGCGGAAATCGGGACGATGAAGATAACCGAGCAGATTGACGCCCTGTTCAGCCTGGGAGCCAACCCGGTTAAGTACCTGGTGGCGCCCAGAATTCTGGCCAGCATGATTATGGTCCCATGCCTGACGCTGTACGGAGACGTAATCGGCATCTTTGGCGGATATGCTTACAACGTCCTGTTGATGAAGGTCAACAAGACTATGTATATCCAGAACACGCTCAAATATTTTGAGATGTGGGATATTTCGGTGGGCTTGATCAAAGCCCTGGTCTTCGGGCTGGTCATTGCCGTCATCGGCTGCTGGCAGGGCATGACGGCCGAAGGCGGGGCGGAAGGCGTCGGCCGGGCGACCACCAAATCGGTGGTGGTGGCCAGCATCACCATCCTGATTCTTAATTTTTTCCTGAGCAAAATACTGCCGGCCACCCTGTGATGACCATGAGCAAGATAAGGATAGTCGACCTCTACAAGTCCTTTGAAAACAAACCGGTGCTGAAAGGTCTTAATCTGGAAATCGAGGCCGGCGAGACCATGGTCATTATCGGACAGAGCGGTTCGGGCAAAAGCGTTCTGCTGAAACATATAATCGGGATTATGAAGCCTGACCGGGGGCAGGTTTTTATCGATGGCCAGGAAATAAGCGCCATGCCCGACGAGGAGATAATGAAACAGAGCCGGAAATTCGGGATGCTGTTTCAGGGAGCGGCTCTGTTTGATTCCATGACGGTGGCCGAAAACGTGGCCTTCGGTCTCAGGCGACACACCTCTCTGGCCGAGGATGAAATCCGGCAACTGGTCAAAACCAGCCTGGAGCAGGTCGGCCTGCGGGGAGTGGAACACCTTCTGCCCTACGAACTTTCAGGCGGCATGAAAAAAAGAGTCGGTCTGGCCCGGGCCATCGCCTACAGCCCGGAGATCATCCTGTATGACGAGCCGACCACAGGACTGGACCCCATCCGGGCCGACGCCATCAATTGCCTGATTCTGGAGCTAAAAGAGAGGTTGAGAGTGACTTCAGTGGTCATCACGCATGATATGAACAGCACCTACAAAGTGGCCGACCGGATAGCCATGCTATATGACGGTCGGATCATAGAGACGGGAACGCCGGAAGAAATAAGGCGTTCGGCCAGTTCGGTGGTCCAGCAGTTTATCAACGGCCAGGCCCAGGGGCCGATTACCGAATGGTGAGGAGAGACAGATGGTGATGAAAAGAGAGATGAAAGTCGGCATATTCCTGTCCGGGTTTTTTCTGCTGCTGGCGGTGTTGATACTGTCGGTGGGTGACGTTCAGGAATTGTTCAAGAAACAGGGTTACCGGGTGTATGCCGTTTTTGATTCGGCCCTGGGGCTGGAAAAGAATGCCGCGGTTAAAATGGCCGGAATTAAAGTCGGCCTGGTCAAGGGAATCGCGCTCGACGGACGGCGGGCCAGGGTGACTATGAGCATTTATCCCGAGTACCGGATTCCCCACGGCTCCAAGGCCACTCTGGCCTCCCTGGGCATTCTGGGTGAAAAGTATGTGGAGATAGTGCCCGGCCGGGAAAATTCGTTTTATGAACCGGAAGAGGTGATGGATTCCCTGCCGCCCATCAGCTTTGACCAGCTGGGAACGCTGTTGATGTCGCTGGGAGAAGATATTAAAAAGGTGGCCGCTTCGGTCAACAGCGTGCTGCAGAAAGACCTCGGCCCGAACCTGAGAAAAACCCTGGAAAATCTGGCTTCTCTGACCGGAGAATTTGACAGCCTGCTCAAAGAAAACCGCTCTTCCCTGCACCAGGCTCTGGAAGATTCGGGTCAGACCTTCAGCACCATCAACCGGCAGGTGGAACAGGTCTCGGGCCGCCTGCAGGAAACACTGGGCGAAATAAAAGGGCTGGTGCAGGACAATCGGCCCGGGGTCCAGGACAGTCTGCGCAAACTGGATGAGGCCCTCACCGGACTCAGCCAGACGCTCGAGACGCTGAAGAGCCTGCTGGAAAAAATTGAAAAGGGTGAGGGCACGGCCGGTAAACTGGTTCAGGAAACCGGCCTTTACGACGACACCAGGGAAACAGTCGGACAGATTAAGAGGATAACCTCGTCGGTTTCGGCGCTGGATTTCGGGGGCGGAGTCCAGGGAGCCTACTATGCCGACAGCCAACTGTTCAAGGGCTCGATATCCGGCCAGTTGTGGTGGCGAGACCGGGCTCTGCTTTCGGCTGCCCTGGTCCATAATCCGTGGGAGGACCGGTTTGTTTATTCCCTTCAGGCGGGCTGGAAATGGAGAGGGCTGGTGGCCCGGGGCGGATTGATCGAATCCAGGTTCGGGGCCGGCCTCGACTGGTATATCCTGAACCGCCGCTTCGCCCTGAGCGCCGAAGCCTTTGACTTTAATCGCGACCCCGGACCTCAGTTCAGAGTTTACGGCCGTCTTTTTCCGGTCAGGAATTTATACCTGCTGATAGGGATGGATGATTTTTCCCTGGCCGACCGGCGGGAATTCTTTTTTGGCCTCGGGCTGGAGTTGAGATGAAAAAAGGAACCGTCTTTGTCTGCCAGAACTGCGGATTCCATTCGCCGAAATGGCTGGGACGCTGCAGCCAGTGCGGCCAGTGGAACACCATGGTCGAGGAGCTGGAGGATGAATTCTCCGGGGAGATCACCGAAAGCGGAGGCGACCCGGTTCTGTATCAGGATATAAAAGAGACCGCCACCCAGAGAATCCCGGTCGGAATCGACCAGTTCAACAACGTGCTGGGCGGCGGCCTGGTGCTGGGCTCGGTGGTCCTGATCGGCGGCGAACCGGGCATCGGCAAATCGACTCTGCTGCTCCAGGTCTCAAGAGACCTGGCCGCAGAAGACGGGCCGGTGCTTTATGTTTCGGGCGAGGAATCGCTGGAGCAGATCAAGCTGCGGGGCGACCGGCTGGGCTTGAGCCGCGAGAAGGTCTATCTCCTGGCCGAGACCGCCCTGGAAAAAATCCTGACCGCGGCCGACCGAATGAAGCCCCGGGCCTTGGTCGTCGATTCGGTCCAGACGATCTTTTCCGCGCAGTTGACCTCCAGCCCCGGCACCATCAGTCAGGTGCGGGAAGTCACCAATCGGGTGTTCCGCCTGGCCAAGAAGAATCAGATTCCGGTTTTCCTGATCGGCCATATCACCAAGGAAGGCAGCCTGGCCGGGCCGAAATCGCTGGAACACATGGTGGACGTGGTGTTGCTGTTCGAGGGCGAGCGCGACCATCACCACCGGGTGCTCAGAGTGTTGAAGAATCGCTTCGGCCCGGTTTCGGAACTGGCGATTTTTGAAATGAGCCAGTCGGGCCTGAAACCCATCGACAATCCTTCGGCTTTTTTCCTTAGAGAAAGGCCTCAGAACGAGCCGGGCAGCGTGGTGATTTCAACCATCAAAGGTTCCCGGCCCCTGCTGGTGGAAGTCCAGGCCCTGGTCTCTTCGACCCTTTTTTCCGGCAATCCCAGACGGATGTCCATCGGCCTCGACCATTACCGGGTATCGATGCTGCTGGCTCTGGTTGAAAAGAAAATCGGCTACAGCTTTTCAGGTGAGGATATTTATCTTAATGTGGCTGGGGGCCTGGAGGTGGATGAGCCGGCGGCCGACCTGGGGGTGGTGCTGTCGGTTATTTCCTCCATCAAGAATCTGCCTCTGCCCCGGGAAATGGCCGTTTTCGGAGAGGTTGGCCTGAGCGGAGAGGTGCGGTCGGTCAGTCAGCCTCTGGCCAGGGTGAAAGAAGCCGGGTCTCTGGGCTTTGAAACGGTGCTGATGCCGGCCGGCAATTTGCCCCAGCTCCAGGGCGAAAATCTTAAGGGAATAAGATGTCTGGGAGTGGATTCCGTCCGCAAGGCCCTGGCTCAGGTCTTTTAATTTTCTTTTCAATTTTGTAAAATGTCTCCAGACCTGAGGGAAGGATTTTTATGGGACTTATATTATTCAGGTTGATCATCATTGCGCTGGTCTTGGTGGCCGGTTATTTTTATCCCCCGTTCGCTCTCAGCCGGACGGCCGGAGCGGCCGTCGGGCTGTTGCTGGGCGTGCTGATTGTTCTGCTGGAAACCAGGGTGAGAAAAGCCCAGTTCAGAATCATCTGGACGGCTTCCATCGGCACCCTGCTCGGGGTGCTGGCCGGCTGGCTGCTGGGTTCGATTTATCACACGGTCGTCCGCACCTCGGAGATGGCCGCTTTTATCCGCATCTTTTTTCTGATCGCGTTCCCCTATATCGGCTTTTTGCTGGGCATCAAGAAGCCAGAGTGGCTGGAGCCGGGCTTTTTTACCAATTTTTTCCGCAGCCAGGGGACTGAAAAGACCTACAAACTGCTGGACACTTCGGTCATCATCGACGGGCGGATTTCCGAGGTCTGCAGCACGGGTTTTGTCGAGGGGCATCTGGTGGTGCCCCAGTTCGTGCTGAAGGAATTGCAGCTGGTGGCCGATTCTCCCGACCCCCTCAAGCGGCAGAGGGGCCGCCGGGGACTGGAAGTCCTGGACCGGTTGCAAAAAATTTCCAGGGTCAAGGTGGTGATCTCCGACCTGGATTTTCCGGACACCAGGGATGTCGATTCGAAACTGATAGAATGCGCCAAAGCCCTCAAGGCCAAAATCGTCACCAACGATTTTAACCTCAATAAAGTGGCCAAGCTGCAGGGCATTGAAGTCCTGAACATCAACGAGCTGGCCAATGCTCTCCGGCCGGTAGTTCTGCCCGGCGAAACGATGAGGGTTTTCATCCTTAAAGAAGGCAAGGAAAAGGACCAGGGGGTGGCCTACCTGGATGACGGCACCATGGTGGTCGTGGATAACGCCCGCCGAATGATCGGCCAGACGGTGGACATAACAGTAACCTCGGTTCTGCAGACCACTGTGGGCAAGATGATTTTCGGCCGGTATAACGGAGAATTGCATTGACCGGGGGGCAACATGAAAATTAAGGCCGGGCTGGGCTATGACCTGCATCGCCTGGTGCCCGGCCGGAAGCTGATCATAGGCGGCGTCAGCCTGCCGTCTGACACCGGCTGCCTGGCCCACTCGGACGGCGACGTTCTGGTCCATTCCCTGATCGACGCTCTGCTGGGAGCCGGCGGCCTGGGGGATATCGGCCAGTGGTTTCCCGACACTGACCCGGCCTTCAAGGATATTTCCAGCCTGGAGTTGCTGCGGCGGGTAATGGCCGAGCTCAGGCAAGCCGGATTCACGGTTCTCAACACCGACAGCGTAGTTATCCTGGAAAAGCCGAAACTGGGACCCTATTTCCGGGACATGAGGGCCAATCTGGCCTCCCTTCTGGGTATCGAACCCGACCGGGTCGGACTCAAGGCCAAGACCTCCGAGGGGGTGGGAGAGGTCGGGTCGGGGCAGGCCGTGGCCTGCTGGACGGTGGCCCTGCTGTCCGGCGGGGGCTGAATTATTCCCTTTCGGCTTTGCCAACCTCCCGGGATTTTGATATAATCTGCTCTAATTTCAGGGAGTTAAATTTCTGAGCTTAATATAATAAAAAGCACTAAAAACAATAATCATCGAGCCCGGAAATCTACTCTTCTGAAAAAATAAAAAAAATTCAGCAAAGGAGTATCAAATGAAATCTCTGAAAGAGATTGCCAAGAAGACCTTTTTGACTGAAAACCAGCTTAAGAAGATCGAAGAAATCATCCTTAAGGACAATTTCTTTCCCGCCGAAACCGTCCGGGAAGAAATTGAGACTTTCTGCACCGACCTGGGGCTGAGCGAACAGTATTTTGAATCCACCCCCCTGATGACCATCGCCAGACACATAGAAGCTCTGCGGTCGGCGGAAATTCTGGCCACCCTGCGGGGAGAAAAGGAAGTCAGGATCGATTTCGCCACCGAGCTGGCCGACGAAGCCCTGTATCTGGTGGAAGACAACCATTACCGGGCAATTGAGATCGAAGAAAGAATCGAGAAAAAGTATCCCGGTTTCCGTATCCAATCTTACCGCTCGGCTCGCAAGCTGCGCGGAGCGGAGTACCTGCGCTGGTATGTGGTCTGCAAGCCGGAGTTTGTCAGCCGCGAGGTCTCTCCCGACGAGACCGACCTGAAAAAGATCGCCGACCGGGAATTTCTGGCCTCCATTCCCAAGGAGACCCTGGCCCGCTACCAGGGATTGATGAACAAGGCCAAGGACCAGGAACGGCCGTACATCGATGTGGCTCACGTGGCCAAAGACCAGACCCTGCGCATTTCAGTGGTCTGCAAGAGCGATTCCATACCCAGGTTTTTCATCAACGTTTCCGACGTTATCAATTCCCATGGGCTGGTTTCCAGACGGAAATACATGGAACATTTTGCCAACGGTAAGACCATCCTGACCTTCTACCTGGACGATATCACCGATGAGGAGAAACTGCGGGACCTGGTGTCGGACATAAGTCTGATTTACGTCATTCCGGAAAACCCGATGTCTGTTCTGTTCCGGGAAGGCAAACTGACCGCTCAGGAAATGCTGTTCGGCGCCTCGGCCTGGAGTTTCGCTCATCAGTTCCTGAGCAGCTTTAACGAGGAATACCTGAAATTGTCTCAGGCCTTGAAGGACAATCCGGAGCTTCTGGGTTTGCTGCGGGAGATGAAAACCCGGCTGGCCAAAGAGACCTTTACCGAAGACCGGGTCTGGGACGCCCTGATCAATAATTATCCTCTGGTTAAAAAGCTGTTCGAACTTTTTGACCGCAAATTCAACCCGGCCGTTAAAAACCATCAGGTGGATGAGGATCTGCAGGCCCTGGCCAGAGAGCTCGGACGCCAGGTGCCGGTGGAAGCCGACCGGACGGTGCTGCTGACCTCCATCACCTTCATCAAGTCCATCCTGCGCACCAATTTCTACAAAAAGGAAAAAGTCTCCATCGCCTATATGTACCATCCGGAATTCCTGAATAAGGTTGACTATCCGGTCACGCCCTTTGGCGTTTTTCATGTCATCGGCCGCGAGTTGCGCGGTTTTCATATCCGCTTTCGCGACATCGCCCGCGGCGGGATAAGAATTGTCCGCTCGATCAATTATCAGACTTACCTCAACAATTCCGATTTCATCTTTGACGAAAACTATAACCTGGCCCTGACCCAGCAGAGAAAAAATAAAGACCTGGCAGAAGGCGGCTCCAAGGGAACCATTCTGCTGCGCTGGGGTTTCACCGACAAGATGGCCGTGGCTTTCAAAAAGTACATCGACGGGCTGCTGGACCTGATGATGCCCGACAATTCCATAGTGGATTATTACGGCCAGGAAGTCATCCTGTTCCTGGGTCCCGACGAGTGGACGGCCGACCTGATGGAATGGGCGGCCCAGAGAGCTAAGGTCCGCGGCTACAAATTCTGGAAAGCCTTTACCACCGGCAAGCCCCTCAGCATGGGCGGCATTCCCCACGACCGCTACGGCATGACCACCAACTCCGTCCATGAATACGTCCTCTGCGCCCTGAAAAAACTCGGGCTTAAAGAAGAAAACATCACCAAGGTGATGACCGGCGGTCCCGACGGAGACCTGGGTTCCAACGAAATCCTGATTTCCAAAGACAAGATTCTGGCCATTATCGACGGCTCCGGCGTGCTCTACGACCCGGAGGGCATCAACCGCAAGGAGCTGGTCCGACTGGCCAAAGCCAGGAAAATGGTGGAAAATTTCAACCGCGCGCTGCTTTCTCCCCGGGGTTTCCTGGTCAACATCAAGGACCGCGACCTGGTCCTGCCCGACGGCGAGAAGGTCGAAAACGGGCTGGAGTTCCGAAACACTTTCCATCTCCATCCGAAATTCAGGGCCGACATCTTTGTGCCCTGCGGCGGGCGCCCGGCTTCAATCAACATCAACAACTGGAAGAACTGGCTGGATGCCGAGGGCCGGCCCCGGTTCAAGGTAATCGTCGAAGGGGCCAACCTGTTCCTGACCCAGGAAGCCAGACTGCGGCTGGAAGAAAAGGGCGTCATAATCTATAAGGATGCCTCGGCCAACAAGGGCGGCGTGACCTCCTCCTCGCTGGAGGTCCTGGCCAGTCTGGCCCTGACCGACAAGGAATGGGACGAGCTGATGTGCGTCAAGAACGGCGAGGAATCGGCGTTCCGCAAACAGTATGTGGCCGAGATCATCGAGGTCATCCGGGAAAACGCCAGACTGGAGTTTGAAATCATCTGGAAAGAGCACGAAAGAACCGGAATTCCCCGGGCCATCCTGACCGACCAGATCAGCGAAAAAATCAACCTGATCAAGGACGCCATCAACAATTCCGAGCTGTTCAAAGACCAGGCCTTGCTGGAGAAGGTGATAGAGTTCGGAGTGCCGAAGTCCCTGGTGCGCCGGGTGGGCATCAACCGCTTTCTGACCCGGGTGCCTCAGAATTATCTCCGGGCTCTGTTTGCCTCCCGTCTGGCCGGCCGGTATGTCTACCAGTTTGGGTTGCAGGCCAACGAGGTTGATTTTTACCGGTTCATCTCCGAGTTCAAGAAAGCCGGCAAGTAACAGAAAGAAACCTTTCCACCGGGGCGTCCGGAGACTGGCCACAGGTCAGACTCCGGACATCAAGGCGGCCCGTCGCGGCCAGGCTATTATTGTCAGCTGATTTCACCGGTGATATAGGCCCGGGTTCTGGAGTCCCGCGGCGAGATTAGGACTTCGGAAGCCGGGCCGAATTCTATTACCTCTCCAAAATAAAGAAAGGCCACATAATCGGCCAACCTTCGGGCCTGCCTCAGAATGTGGGTGACCAGGACAATGGTGTAATTCTGCTTCAGGCTGAGCAGCTGGGCCTCCACGTTCCGACTCGATTGGGGGTCAAGGGCCGAGGTGGGCTCGTCGCCCAGGATGACCTCCGGCTCAACGGCCAGGCCCCGGGCCAGGCACAGTCGCTGTTGCTGGCCGATAGACAGCCGGGCGGCCGGTTCCTGCAGGCGGTCTTTTACCTCTTCCCAGAGGCCGGCCAGCTTCAGGTACTTTTCCACCAGGCCGTTCAGGACCTTTCGGTCTTTAAGGCCGAGAAGTCTCGGGCCAAAGGCCACGTTGTCATAAATCGACATCGGCAGCACCTGGGGTTTTTGAGAGAGCAGCCCCATTCTTTTCCTTATCAGAGTGAGGTCCGCTCCCGCCTGGTATATGTCCTGACCGTCCAGCAGAACCCGTCCCTCCACCCTGACTCCTTCCTGCTCGTCCAGCAGACGGTTCAGGCTCTTGAGAAGAGTGGTCTTGCCGCAACCGGAAGGTCCGATGACGACCGTTATCCCGTTGTCGGGCAGGTCGAGACTGATATTTTTCAGCACCTGATTCTGGCCGTAGTAAACATTCAGGTTTTCGACTCGCAACCGGCTTGGTCGGTTCATGTCTGAGCTCCGTTTAACGAATTTTGTGCCGGCTGAATCGGCGGCTGAGGCGACGCGAGGTCAGGCTGACCAGCAGTATCAGCAGGGTCAGGATGGCGGCCGAGGCGTAGGCTCTCTGCTGTACTTCAGGGTAAGGAGAATTAAGCTGAAAAAAGATGGCCAGGGGGAGGGTGGCCACCGGCTGGAGCAGGGAGGTGGTTATTCTATCTGTGTAGCCGGCGGTAAACAGGACGGCCGCGGCATCACCCAGACCTCGGCCCATGGCCATCAAAACCGCCGTCACCAGCCCGGGAAAGGTCTGACGGAGAACCACCCGGGTGGCTGTCTGCCAGCGGCTGGCGCCCAGGGAAAAGGTGGCCTCCTTAAGCTCCGGCGGCACCAGCTTGATGGTTTCATCCAGCGCCCGGCTGAGTATCGGCAGCTCCACCATGGCTACAGTGATCAATCCGGCCAGGAGCGAGGCCCTGAGATGAAAGGTGATCATTATTAAGAAGCCAAAGGCCCCGTAGACTATGGAGGGAATTCCCCAGAGGACATCGAGAGAGAACCTGATCGTTTCGGCCAGCCAGGATTTTCGGCGGAGATAATTGTTCAAAAAAATCACGGCCGGCAGAGCGATGGCCAGGGCCAGCAGGGTGGCTCCGAAAACCACCTGGAGCGAACCAAGGATGGCGTTGAGAATTCCTCCTTCCCGGCCGAGATAATAACCGCTGCCGGGATTGCGGATGATCATCGACAGTTTAAGCGCCGGCAGGCTTTTCCAGAGAATGATAACCAGGATCAGGACCAGACTCAGCAGGACGAGAGAGGCCGAAGCGGCCATCAGGAACTTAAAAAAAGATTCCGTCCGCAGCCGCTTCCGCGTCCTGGAATCCCGGCCCCGGTCATGTTTTTTTATCATCCCGACCTCCGGCTGATTCTGACCAGGTACCAGCGAGCCAGAAGGCTGAAGCCGACCACTATCACCAGCAACAACAGGGCGGCCAGGTTTAAGGCCGATTCATAACCCGGGATGGACATCATTTCACCGTAATTGTTGGCCAGGAGAGCCGGCAGCGGGTAGGCGGGCGAGAATAGAGAATGGGGAATAACCGGCACGTTGCCCACCACCATCAACACGGCGATGGTTTCTCCGAAGGCCCGGGACAGCCCCAGAACGCAGGCGGCCAGAATTCCAGGAAATGATTTTTTCATTACTACGTATCTTATGACCTCAAGCCTGGTTGCCCCGAGCGACAGCGCGGCTTCTTTTAGGGCCAGCGGGACCGAGTTAAGGACTTCGACCGAGACGCTGATAACTGTCGGCAGAATCATCAGGGCCAGGACCAGGGCCGCGGACAGGATGCTGTAGCCGGAGCTCTGCCGGCCAAAGGCCGGAGCCAGGAATTTGCTGACTGCCGGCACCACCAGCAGCACCCCCCACATCCCATAAATTACCGAAGGCAGACCGGCCAGCAGGTCAAGGACGGGCTGAAAGATTCTTTTCAGTCGGGTCGGCGCGTATTCTGAAAGGTACAGGGAGGTCAGGATTGACACCGGCACGGCCAGCAAGATGGCGGTCATGGTAACCCAGAGAGTTCCGAGGATAAACGGCCAGAGGCCAAAATGGCCGCGGCTCGGAAGCCAGGTGGAAGAAAAAAGCAGCGAAGAGAGAGATTTTAGAGAAAGCAGGGGCCAGGCTTTCAGCAACAGGGCCAGGAAAATTACCGCAGTCAGAGCGACCGGAAAAAAGGCAAAGGGCGCGGTGGCCAGGCCGGGCCCCCGGTCGCGACGGCTGAATCTGCCGGTAATCATTAACGTCTCCACTCCTCGCGGCCGGATGTCCCGATTTTCTGTCGTTCCCGGTCGGCCGCACGGGGGTCAAGTCTCAGGTACCCGGCTTCTTCAGCCATCTCCTGGCCGCGGGTGAGCACCCAATCCAGGAAGGCCCTGGCCGCAGGACGGAGGTCGGTTTTCTTGACCACCAGGTAAAGGTCGCGCGCCGGCGGAGAGGGGTACAGCCCCTGTTCGATGGCTAAGGTCAGGCGGTTTCGATCCTGATAAAAATTTTCTTCCGGGTCAAGCAGCCCGTTCTGGTTAAGGTCGAGCGGAATGATGGCCAGACCTTCGTGAGGCTTCAGCGTCCCCGGGTTGTAGGCGAAATTCAGGTTGTTAAATCCCAGGCCGTTGGGGTCGCGGCGGACGGCTTCGGCCAGACCCGGGTCGCCGTAGATGGCCACTCCCTTGAGGTCTTCCTGATGGGCGCCCAGAAAGGCGGCCCAGGTCTCGGCTGCTCCGCAGGCGTCGGAGCGGATGTAAACGTTGATGGGGGTTCTGCCTGGCAAGCCCAGAATTTCTTCCCAGAACCGAACCCCGCCCTCGACAAAAATGCGGCTCAGTGTTTCCCGGGTCAATCCTTTTTCCAGAATAGCTTTCAGGAACGGATTTTTCTGGTTCAAAGTCCCGACCACGGCATCCCTGGCTACGGTTAGCGGCAGGGCTCCGCGGGCCAGCTCTTCCGGATGGAGGTCGCGGGAGACCATGCCGATGTCAACCAGGCCGGCCAGGACGTCCGCCATGCCCTTGCCCGCTCCTCCGGCCTGGAGGTCTATGGTCACCCCCGGATTTTCTTTCTGAAACTCGTCGGCCCAGCGGACTGCCAGGGGATAGAGAGCCCAGGCCCCCGAGATACTCAGTTTCCCGGTCAGGGCATTTTTCCGGGCGGATGAAACTTCGGCCCCGGACAAGAAAAGGGCAATTATCAAGAAAAGAATCAAAATGCCTCCGGGCACGGATCTGCGCGCCCGGATTTTTTGATGAAGTGAAAGTAAATGGCTCAACCGGAAGCGGCGACAATTTTCGGGTCTTGGAGAAGGCATGCTGTCTTACCTCTTCATATTTATTAACTCTGTGTTAAAAGCCCACCTGCAGGTGCAACAGAAGGAGGCTGTGGTCGGGCCCGGCTTCCTGGCGATGGTATTCAAAGTTGGCCTGCACCTTTGAGGCCGGGCTCAGAAACCAGTTAGCTCCGGCGGTATAGACTTCTGTCCTCTGTCCGGGCAGGTTCCGGTCGGGCTGGAAAGCTTCGGCTCTCAGCACCAGTTGATATCTGTCCGGCTTCAGGTCGAAAGCCGACAGGACATACCAGCCGAACTTTTCTGCCAGGTCATCTCTGGCCTCGATGTATTCGGCCCGGAGGTGAAAGAGCCTGTAATCCCAGCTAACTTCCAGTCCCAGCCTGTTCCTGGCCAGGTCGGTGGAAGCGGCCGTATCAAACTTCCGGCCTTTGTAAACCGAAATTCCAAGACTCAGCCCTCCGCCCGGTGTGGCGAGGAGTCGGCCGGCAAAATCCTTGTGGCCGTTGTCATCCTTTTTATTGATTCCGGCTCCGTTCACCAGCCCCAGGGTGTACTGGAAAATGGAGAAGCGACCGAAAAGCGCCAGACCCTGATCCCGGCCGGCGGCATTGTTGTCCCGTCCGGGGGCCAGCAGGTCGACCGCCCTGGAGCGATTGACGGTCAGCAGGCGTCCGGCTGAGGTGGTGCTCTCCAGACTGAAGGGAACCAGGAACTGTCCGGCCCGGAAGTTGAATTTTTCCGCCAGCAGGACTTCGGCCAGGGCATCGAGAAGAACAGGCGACCGGGTCAGGTCGGCCTGAACTTTGAAGTTCAGTTTCTTGAGAATCCGGGTCTCCAGACTCAGCCTGGCCCGGCGGACGGAGAAAGTATCGGCCGGGTCTTTCTGTCCGGTATAAACAAGCTGGGCAAAACCGGAGATTTTAATGGGCAGGCTGGCGGTGACGGCCGGAACGGGAGAATCCTGGCTGTCGGGCGCCGGGACACCGGCCGGAAGAAGGCTTCGGCCGGGACTCAGGATCAGGCAACAGCTCAGGGTTATCAGCCAGAAAGCTCTTGAAGGCTTCACTTTTTCCTCCTTCCCGGGGCCTGTCGGTTTATCACCAGCTGTCGCTTGAGGACGTCGTCAAAAGTGGTTTTTTCCAGATGTTCGGCCACCATATCCCTGACTTCTTTCCACAGCCATTTCAGGCCGCAGCGGTCTTCCAGGGGACAGGGCTCGTGTTCCATAACGCTGACGCAATTGATAGGAGCCAGCGGGCCGTCCATAACCCTGATGACCTCAGCCACGTTGATTTCGGCCGGGGGCCGGGACAGATAATATCCGCCGGCGGGGCCTTTTTTGCTTTTGACGTAGCCGGCTCTTTTCAGCAGGAGCAGGATCTGTTCCAGGAATTGCTGGGGAATGGCCTGAGCCAGTGAAATGATTCTTATGGGCACCGGTCCCTGGCCGTAGCGGACGGCCAGTTCCAGCATCGCCCGGCTGGCGTATTCGCCTCTGGTTGACAGCCTCATGGTTAAACCTTATTAATAGTTGATTAAATCTATCAACATTATCATATATTGAAGAAGGCCCGGGCTGTCAAGCATTTTTTTTGTCTCCCGTCGTAGCCTCGGCCGGCCGTTTGCCATCGGCTCCGGGTTGTGGCATCATTTAAGATGTTGAGAAGGAGGCGACCATGAATTTAGGCCAAGCAGCCAGAGCGTTGGTTCCGGGTCTGTTGCTAATACTGGTCATTGCCGGGCAGCCTTTTTCTGCCCCGGCCCAATCGGCGGCGCCGAAAGCGGAATTCAAGGAAACCAGCCGGGATTTCGGCCAGATCAAGCAGGGCGAGGTGGTCAGCCATGAATTTACCTTTACTAATTCCGGAAATGCGGTCCTGGTGGTCAAGAATGTCAGCACCTCCTGCGGTTGCACCGCGGCCCTGGTTTCCCAGAAAGAAATCCCGCCCGGTCGGGAAGGGAAAATTAAGGTCACCTTCGATTCCAGGGGCTATGCCGGAAAGGTCATAAAATATGTATATTTTGAGAGCAATGACCCCAATAATCCCCGCCAGGAGCTCACCATAACAGCCGAAGTGAAAGTCGGTCCGGCTCCGAGAATAGAACTGGAACCGTACAACCTGGACCTGGGTCTGGTGCTGGAAGGAGAGCCTTCTGAGGCCGTCATCAAAGTTAAAAACAGCGGACAGCTGGAATTGATTATGGACATAGACAATCCGGGCTTTACCTTTATGGTCGGCACCAGGGTCATCAGCTTTCCTTACAAGATTCCGGCCGGAAGGGAAATTATGCTTAAGGCTCTAATCCCGGTGAGAGAGGGCAGGCCGGGGCCCCAGAGGGAATATGTGCTCATAAAATCCAATGACCCGGCCCGGCCGAGCCTGTCGGTTTTTATAAGCCGCTATGTGATCACCAGGGAAGAACTCAGACGCCTGTTTGAAAAGTACGGGAAGGAGCTGGGGATAAAATAGATCGGTTTCAGGTCGGCAAAAGGAGAGACCCCGAGCCGGCGTCCTTCATCAGCCCGGGTCCGACCCGGTCTCCGGGCGGCTGCAGCCGCGGGGAGGTTAGATGGTCAGAACTATTCTGACGGTCAAAGTCCAGCCAAAAGCTTCCAGGCGGGAACTCATTCCCCTGTCGGCAACGGAGTTCAGGGCCAGGTTGACTTCGGCCCCGGAAAAAGGTCGGGCCAATCAGGAACTGCTGGAATTGCTGTCCGAGCACCTGGACCTGCCGCTTTCCAGGCTGAAAATAATCCGGGGAGAAACATCAAGGGTCAAGCTGGTCGAAATAAGCTGACGGGGGCGGACCGGCTGGCGCCTCAGGAGCGGCCGGCGTAGCTCTTATTTTTCGGGTTGTTGTTCCTGTCCGGAATGGTTACAATTAGAACGAAATTCAATCCGACCCCCGGGGTGACGGCATGAGTTACCTGAATCTGGTGAGTCTGGGCGGGCTGGCAATTCTGGCTCTGGTGGCCTGGTTGTTTTCTTCTCATAAAAAAATAGTCAACTGGAAAGTGGTCGGCTGGGGACTGGGGCTTCAGCTTCTGCTGGCCTTTTTCATTTTTCTGGTCCCGGCCGGCGGCCGGATATTTCTGGTGGTCAATGAAGTCGTGGTCAGGGTTCTGGACAGCGCTACCGCCGGCATAAAATTTCTTTTTGGCCCCCTGGCCCTGCCCCCGGGAACCAGCAATGAAAGCGGGGAAACCTCGCCCGGCTTTATCCTGGCTTTTCAGGCCCTGCCGACGGTGGTTTTTTTCGCCGCCCTGGTCGGGGCTCTGTACTACCTGAAGGTGATGCCGTTTTTAATCCGGCTGTTTTCTCGGATTTTTACCAGGTTGATGAGAATCAGCGGAGCCGAATCGCTGTGCGTTTCCAGCAATATCTTCGTCGGGGTGGAATCCTCGCTGGTGGTCAGACCCTATCTGCAGCAGATGACCGCTTCCGAGCTGGCTACCATTCTGACCGCCGGTCTGGCGACCATCGCTTCTTCGGTTCTATCCGTTTATGTGATGATTCTGCGGGCCGGGCTGCCGACCATTGCCGGGCATCTGGTTTCGGCTTCGCTGCTTTCGGCGCCGGCCGCCCTGCTGACCGCCAAATTGATGTTCCCGGAAACGGAAAAGCCGGTCACTCTGGGTCTGGACGTAAAACCTTATTATGAAAAAGAAGAAAATCTGATTATGGCCATCATAAACGGAGCCCAGTCCGGCCTTAAGCTGCTGGGGGGAATAGTGGCTCTGTTGCTGGCTTTCCTCGGGCTCCTGGCTCTCCTGGACGTTCTGCTGGGCTGGCTGGGCGGCCAGCTCAATAATCTTCTGGGCTGGCATTTCAACTGGCAGGTTTCCGGGATTCTGAGCTATGTTTTCTATCCTTTTGCCCTGATTATGGGCGTGGCTCCCCAGGACGCCTCTCTGGTGGCCGGGCTCCTGGCCGAAAGAGTGGTGGCCACCGAGCTGGTCAGCTACCAGCATCTGGCCGGGCTGCTTCAGGCCGGAGCCTTCCATCACCCGCGCTCGGCCATCATCGCCTCCTACGCTCTTTGCGGCTTTGCCCATGTGGCTTCGCTGGCCATTTTTGTGGGGGGAATTGGAGCCCTGGTCCCGGGAAGACTCAAGGACCTGTCGCGTTTAGGATTGAAAGCCCTGCTGGCGGCCAACCTGGCCTGTCTGATTACCGGAGCCGTGGCCGGCGTTTTTTACACCGGGTCCTCGGTTCTTTTTGGGCGTTAAGACAGGAGCCGGCTGGCCGGCCGGTGCGGCCAGATGATTGCCAACACGTTCCGGGTCAAGCCTACATTGACCACGGCCGGAGTCTGATATAACTCTTGACCCCGCGCATCCGGCTCAAAATTCAGGACCAGAAGATACCGGCAGACTACTGAAATCGGTATGCCGGATGGCAGGCGTGAGAATAAACAGGTCGGGCGTCGTCTGTATTGATGGAAAAAGTTTTCAGGAAACCGGTCCGGATGTGGTAGAATTGAGAAAAAACAGGAAGGAGAAACAAACATGACCGGACAAATCAAGAATATACTCTGGGCCACTGATTTTTCACGGGAGTCTTTAGCGGCTCTGTCCTATGCCAATTACCTGGCCGGACGATTCGGGGCTCAGGTCAAGGCCCTGCACGTGGTCCCGGATTTCGCCCCGGCTCTTTATGAGAGCCGCGGGGTGGTGGTGGCCGAGTTGATGGAAAAACAGGAAGAGAGCCGCCGTCAGGCCCTGAAAAAACTCCAGCGCCTGTCCGGCAAAAATGAAATCAAGTTTTCCAAGCTGATCGTGGACACCGGCTCGGCGGGAAAAAAGATCCCCGAGGTGGCCGAGAAAGAGAAATGCCAGCTGATAGCCATCGGCCGCAAAGGCCTGTCGGCTCTGGAAAAAATCCTTCTGGGCAGCGTGGCCAACCAGGTCCTCCGGCGTTCTCGGGTGCCGGTTCTGGTCGTGCCCGGGCGTCGGACGAGTCCGAAAATTGAGAATATTCTGGTGCCCACCGATTTCTCGGCTGCCGAGGAAAGGGAAAGAAACTACGCCTGGAGCCTGGCCGCCGGCCTCAAGGCCAATCTGACGCTGCTCTATATACTGGAGCTTTATGATTTCAAATTTTCTCCCGACGAGATTAAGAAGATGATGGATGAAGCCTTGCAGACGCTGAAGAGCCGGAAGAAAAAGAAAGGGCAGTTTGAAATCAAGGAGGTGGTGGTCAGGGACCTGAATGCCGCCGCCGGGATTGTGACCTACGCGGCCAGACACAAACTCGACCTGATTGTCATGTCCACCTGTGTTTCGCCGCTGGAAAGATTCTTTCTGGGCAGCACCACCGAAAAGGTAATTTCCTATTCGACCGTGCCGGTGCTGGCCCTGCCTTCAGTTTTTTGTGAAAAGTGACCGACGAACGGCGGCAGCTGCGCTGGCTGGTGCTCAATTACCTGGTCAGCGAAGGCCTGCTGTCGGCCCGCAGGGCCCTGGCTCTGCAGGAAAGGGAAGAGCAACTGTTCGGACCCGAGGGGGCCGGTCTCGATTCGGCCGGACTCAGGCCGGCTGCCCGGCAAAAGCTGCAGTCGGGGGAGTTATGGGCCCGGGCTGAGGCCGAACTTGAGAAGCTGTCCAAAAAAGAGTATACTCTCTTACCTTTTGATGATGCCCGGTACCCCCGGCTTCTGCGGGAAATTGTCGAACCTCCACCTGTCCTGTACTGCCTGGGCCGGCCCGACGTTCTGAACTGGGCGGCCGTGGCTGTGGTCGGGTCGAGAAAACCCAGCGGTTACGGCCGGATTATGGCCGACCGGCTGTCCGAAGCCCTGGCGGCCTGCGGGCTGGTGGTGGTGAGCGGGCTGGCCCGCGGAGTCGATACCGCGGCCCACCGGGGAGCGCTGAGGAGCGGACGGACGGTGGCCGTTCTGGGGTCGGGTCTGGAGAATATTTATCCGAGAGAAAACAGAATGCTGGCAGAAAAGATTGCCGAGACCGGAGCGGTGGTCAGCGAATTTCCGCTGGACTCAGAGCCGCTCGGCTTTCATTTTCCCCTTCGCAACCGGGTCATCAGCGGATTGAGCCTGGCCTGCCTGGTGGTAGAAGCCGGCCTCCAATCAGGTGCCCTGATCACTGCCCGGCTGGCGGCCGACCAGGGCCGGGAAGTTATGGCGGTGCCCGGACCGGTCGACTCCGACCTGAGCCGGGGGGCAAATTGGCTGATAAAACAGGGGGCGAAACTCGTGGAATCGGTCGAAGACATCCTGATGGAGTTGCCCACTCCCTGGAAGGAAGCGGCTTTGAGCCGGCTGTCTGAAAAGAACCGTTCCCTCCCTGAACTTGCGGGCCGGGAAAAAGAGGTCTATCAGGCTCTGTCCGGGACTTCCCTTATTCACATTGACGATTTATCTGATAAAATTCAGATATCCGTGGCCGAGCTCCTGACGGTGCTGCTGGCCCTGGAAATGAAAGACCTGGTGGTGCAGGAAGCCGGGAAATTTTTTCGCAGGAGAACTTGAGTGGCTAAAGCCTTAGTTATAGTCGAATCCCCGGCCAAGGCCAAAACCGTCAACCGCTACCTTGGTTCCGGTTACCTGGTCAAGGCTTCCATGGGGCACGTCTGCGACCTGCCGAAAACCAAACTGGGAGTAGACCTCAAAAATGATTTCAAGCCAACCTACCAGGTTATTCCCGAGCGGAAGCGGCTGGTGGCCGAGCTCAGACAACTGGCCCGGGAAGCCGAGCGTGTTATTCTGGCGGCCGACCCCGACCGGGAAGGCGAAGCCATTTCCTGGCACCTGAGCCAGCTTCTGGCCCCGGAGAATGAGAAAGTCTACCGGGCGGTCTTCCACGAAATCACCGAAGAAGCCATCAGGGAAGCTTTCAAGAAACTGGGGCCTCTTGACCAGAATAAAATCAATGCCCAGCAGACCAGGAGAATTTTAGACCGGCTGGTGGGTTACCTGATCAGCCCTCTGCTCTGGAAGAAAATCGGCCGCGGCCTGAGCGCCGGTCGGGTGCAGTCGGTAGCCCTGCGTTTGATCTGCGACCGGGAACGAGAAATAAAAGATTTTAAGCCGGAAGAATACTGGACTATTGCCGCCATCCTGCGGGCGGAGAACCCGCCCCAGTTCCGGGCGCTTCTCAGCCGGATTGACGGCAAGAAAGCCCGGGTCAAGGATGAAAAAACAGCCCAGGAAATCCTGGAGATCTGTCGACGGACGCCCTTTATCCTGGATAAAATCCAGGTCAAAGCCAGGAAGAAAAATCCTCCGGCTCCCTACATAACCTCAACCATGCAGCAGGACGCTTACCGGCTGCTGCGCTTTCCGGTCAAGAAGACCATGATGGTGGCCCAGCGGCTGTATGAAGGACTGGAGCTGGGGGAGATGGGCCCGGTCGGTCTGATCACTTACATGAGGACCGATTCGGTCCGGATTTCCGAGGTGGCCCGGGCGGCGGCCAAAAAATTCATTGCCGAAAACTTCGGGCCGGAATACGTGCCGGCCAAAGCCGCCCCGCATAAATCCAGGAAGACGGCCCAGGAAGCTCATGAAGCCATCCGGCCGACCCACCTGGACATTACTCCCGAAAAAGCCAAACCTTACTTAAAAAAAGAAGAATATGAATTGTACCGGTTGATCTGGAACCGGTTCCTGGCCTCCCAGATGAGCCCGGCCGAAGTGGAAGAAACTCAGTTTGAGATCAAGGCGGATAAATTTCTCTTTGTGGCCCGGGGAGAAGTTATCAAGTTCAAGGGCTTCCTGGAGCTTTATGAGAAACAGCACCTGCGGTTTGAGAATGCCGGCAACGGTGAGGGCCGGGCCGAAGCCGGGGCTGAAGCGGAAAAGGAAGAAGGACTGCTGCCGCCGGCCAGAGAGGGAGAAACCCTCAGCCTGGTCGACCTGCAGAGCAAGCAGAATTTCACCCAGCCCCCGCCGCGCTATACCGAGGCCACCCTGGTCAAGGAACTGGAAGCCCGGGGTATCGGCCGTCCCAGCACCTATGCCCCCATCATCTCCACCCTTCAGGACCGAACCTATGTCATCAAAGAGGAAGGGCGCTTCCGGCCGACCGACCTGGGTTTTTTTGTCACCGACTTTCTGGTCAAGAATTTTGCCGACCTGTTCGATTATAAATTCACGGCCAGAATGGAAGAAAAGCTGGACCGGATCAGCGACGGTCAGGCTGACTGGCTGGAAAGTCTCCGGCAGTATTATGATCTCCTGCAGAAATCCCTGGAACAGGGACATGAAACCGAGTCGGTCAAGAAGAACGGCATTCCGGTCGAGGATAAATGCCCGCGCTGCGGCAAGAACCTGGTGATCAAAGAAGGTCGTTACGGCAGGTTCAAGGCCTGCTCCGGCTACCCGGAATGCGCTTACAAAGAACCGCTGGTTAAAAAAGAAAGCAAAGTAACGGATAAGAAATGTCCGAAATGCGGCTCCCCGCTGGTCCACCGCCGGGGGAAATTCGGCCCGTTTATCGCCTGCTCCAACTATCCGAAGTGCGATTACATTCAGAGGAAAGAAAAGATCGACACCGGACTGCCCTGCCCCGAAGGATGTGGCGGCACCATCATCAAGCGCCAGACCAGAAGGGGAAAATATTTTTATGGCTGCAGTCATTTCCCCCGCTGCCGGTTTGCCAGCTGGGATGAGGTGATACTGCAGGATTGTCCGAAATGCGGAGCCAGGTTCCTGCTTAAAAAATCTCCGGCCAGGAAAAAACCGTATCTCTATTGCCGACGCTGCGATTATGTGCTCTATCTGGAAGGAGACCAGCCGACCGGACCGGCCGCCGCGGCGCCGGCCGGAACGGAACTCAATCAGCCGGCTCCGACCCAATCCGGCCAGGCTCCGAATGAAACTCCCGGAAAAGATGAAAAAAGAGATTGAACAGTTCCTTGATTATCTGAAGTTTGAAAAAAACGCCTCGCCCCATACCATTGCCGGATATCGTCGCGACCTGAAGCAACTGGCTGATTATCTGAAAGAGCAAGGGCACACCTGGAGAACGGCCGAGACCCTGACCCTGCGGGGGTTTCTGGCCGAACTGCATGAGCGCCGGCTGAAAAAGAGTTCTATCATTCGCAAACTGGCCGCCATGCGCTCCTTTTTTGAATATGGCCGGCGAAAGAAATGGCGCGAGGACAACCCGGCCGGCGCCCTGGCCACACCCCGGCAGGAGCAGAAGATACCAGGCTTTCTGACCGAGGAGGAAACCGCCCGGCTGCTGGAGTGGCCGGTCGACCGGGAAGACCCGCTGGAGGTCAGGGACCGGGCGATTCTGGAATTGCTTTACGCTTCCGGGCTCCGGGTCTCGGAATTAACCGGTCTGGACCTGGAGGACCTTCATCTCCGTGAAAGGCTGGTCAGGGTAAAAGGAAAAGGAAAAAAAGAAAGGATAGTGCCGTTCGGCCGGCAGGCGGAAAAATGGTTGCGGGAGTACCTGGCTCTTCGGGCCCGGCTTGGCCTTAAAACCACTCCCTCTCCGGCTCTGTTCCTTAATTATCGTGGTCAGAGATTGACCGCCCGTTCGGTGCAGCGGCTGGTTCAGGCCCGACTAAAACAAATTGCCGTATTTCGTCAAATCAGCCCGCATTCCTTGCGTCATTCTTTTGCTTCCCATCTCCTCAGCCGGGGAGCTGACCTCCGGGCGATTCAGGAGCTGCTGGGACACCGGAGTCTGGCCACCACCCAGAAATACACCCACCTGGACCTCAGCCGGCTGCTGGAAATTTACCGGAAATCACATCCCAGGTCCTGACCGACTGCTCCGACAACAAAAAAGAAAAGGGCAGGAAAGTCTCGGTCGTTGCTTTCCTGCCCCTTAGCCGCCCGTCAGTCCGGACTATTTGCCCTCGCCCACGGTGATCAGGTCTTTAATCTGGTCGAAGACTTTTTCTCCGATGCCCCGGACTTTCATGATATCTTCGATTTTCTTGAAGGGCCCGTTCTGGGTTCGGTAGTCAACGATTCTCTGGGCCACTTTGGGCCCGATGCGGGGCAGGTTCTGGAGTTCGGCCGCGGATGCGGTGTTGATGTTAATCTTGCCCGGCCCGGCCTTGGGTTGGTTCTGGGCAAAACTCGGGCCGAAGACCATCAATCCCATCAGAACCAGCAGGCCGGCAGCCAGCACTTTTTTGAAACCTCCGGTCATGTGAGACCTCCTTTCGCCCGGAGATTATGCCGGAAACGGGCCAGAATTGCGCCCGCGGCAATTTATTCATAATTAATAAGATAGCGTCAGGTTGGCTCCTGGGGCGGGTAAAGGCGTTTTGACTTTTTGCTTTTCAGGTCAACAGAAGTTGACCGGGAGCGGAGCTCCCGTCGGCGGCTTTTAAGGTCATGGCTTTCCGGCAGCGGACTATCCGGTCTGCAAATAATTTTCCAGGAAGCGGCGCAATTTTCTCAGAGCCCGTCCCCGGTGACTGACCAGGTTTTTCTCTTCCGGCCGCAGCCGGGCGAAGGATTTCCTGAGCGGGGGATAATAGAAAACCGGGTCATAGCCGAAACCGTTCTGGCCATCAGGTTCAAACAATATCAGGCCGTGGACCTGACCCTTGAAAGTTTTGATAATCCGCCCGCCCTGACCGAGACTGGCCACACAGACAAACCGGGCGCGGCGCTTCGGTCGGGGCACAGCGGAGAGAAGTTTTAAGAGTTTCTTGATGTTTTTTTCGTCGCTGGCGCGGGCACCGGAAAATCGGGCCGAGCGCACCCCGGGCTGTCCGTCCAGGGCCTCAACCTCCAGGCCGGAATCTTCGGCCAGCACCAGGCCGTCGAATTTCCGGCTGTAAAAAAGACACTTCCCCCGGCTGTTAGCTTCAAAGCTCTTTCCGGTTTCCCGGTATTTTTTAAATTCGGGGTGGCGGTCCAGGCTTTCTATTCGAAGCCCCAGCCCTCGCAACAGTTTTTTTAATTCCCGGACCTTGCCGCGGTTGGTGGTGGCCAGCAACAAACGGTGTTCAGTCAACCCGGAATTCCTCCAGCTGGCCCAGGTTCATCAGGCCGTCGTTAAATTCCTGTTCTTTTTCCTCGCTGCCGACGGTGGAGAAATTCAGTATCAGGAAGACCCCCTCCTTCTTGAGGCTCAGTCGCTCCAGCTTGACGCCATGATGAAAGCTCAGCTTACGCAATTTGCTCAGCAGGTCGGGAGCGTCTTTGTATTTAAGGTGGTAATGGTAGATGTTTTTTTTCAGGTAAATATCCTCAATTTTTCTGAAGGCCACCAGAGTGGCGATGATGAGAGCGGTCAGAATCAGGGCCGGCAGGTAATAACCGGCTCCGATGACCAGTCCCAGCCCGGCCACCACCCAGATGGTGGTGGCTGTGGTCAGACCGAGGACCATCCCCCGGGCCTGGATGATGGTGCCGGCGCCAAGGAAACCGATTCCGGTAACCACCCCGGCCGCCATCCGGATCATGGTGTCGGGAGTGGCGCTCGACCCCTGAACCAGCCCCACGGCCAGGCTCATCATCATGGCCGAGCCGATGCAGACCAGAATATTGGTCCGGAAGCCGGCCGGCTTCTGGCTGGCCTCGCGCTCGATGCCTATCAATCCTCCCAGGGCCACGGCCAGGATTAATTTAAGGATAATTTCCAGTATGTCCATTCCTTTAACCTTTCCTCAAGCTGGAGCCTTCAAGACCGGTTGCCATAAAAGGACCGATCGCTTCAATTTTATTAAAAAGGCCGGGAAATGAGAAGCGGGAATTGACGGGCGGATTAGATTTGCCACCGGCCCTGTGCTAAAATTCATTGAAAACAAAATTCCTTCTTTAAGGAGATGACCATGAAAACCGCCATAAGCATGGTGAAGGCCAGAGAAATACTTGATTCCCGGGGCAACCCCACGGTGGAAGTGGAAATCCGGCTGCAAGACGGGACCACAGCCACGGCCGGAGTGCCTTCAGGGGCTTCCACCGGGGTCCACGAAGCTCTGGAATTGCGGGATGAAGATAAGAAAAGATACAGCGGCAAAGGCGTGCTCAAAGCCGTGGACAACGTTAACCGCCTGATTGCTCCGGAAGTCTGCGGCCTGGACGCCTGCGACCAGAGCGGTCTGGATAAACGCCTGCTGGCTCTTGACGGCACGGCCAACAAAGGTCGTCTGGGAGCCAATGCCATACTGGGCGTCAGCCTGGCCGCGGCCAGAGCGGCCGCCCGGTCGCTGGGGCTGCCGCTTTACCGTTATCTTGGCGGGCTTGAGGCCCGGTTTCTGCCGGTGCCGTTCTTTAATATCCTTAACGGCGGGGTGCATGCCAACTGGCAGGGACCTGACCTCCAGGAATTCATGATCGCCCCGGTCGGAGCCCCGAGCTTCCGGGAAGCTCTCCGCTGGGGCAGCGAAATTTATCATTCTCTGAAAAGCGTTATAAAGAGTCGCGGTTACGCCACCGGAGTCGGCGATGAAGGCGGCTTCGCCCCGGCCCTCAAGAAAAATTCTGAGGCCCTGGACCTGATCGTCGAAGCCATCGAGAAAGCCGGCTATAAACCTTATGACCAGGTGGCTATTGCCCTGGACCCGGCGGCCAGCGGTTTTTATGAAGACGGGTTGTACAATTTAAGAACCGAGGGTCGTAAGGTGACGGCGGAAGAAATGGTGGAAATGTACGCCGGCTGGGTCGGTAAATATCCGATCATTTCTATCGAAGACGGTCTGGCTGAAGACGACTGGGAGGGCTGGAAGCTTCTGAACAGCCGGCTGGGACAGAAAATACAGCTGGTCGGCGACGACATCCTGGTCACCAACGTGGAAAGAATAAAAAGGGGTATTGCCGAAAAAATAGCCAACTCGGTCCTGATCAAGCTGAATCAGATCGGAACCATCACCGAAACCATTCAGGCCATTGAGACGGCCCGCCGGGCCGGCTGGACGGCCATGGTTTCGCACCGCAGCGGCGAGACGGTCGACAGTTTCATCGCCGATTTTACCGTGGCCATGGGAACCGGTCAGCTCAAAACCGGGGCTCCCTGTCGCGGGGAAAGGGTGGAGAAATACAACCAGCTCATGCGGATCGAGGAAGAGCTGGGTCCGGCCGCCGTCTATGCCGGAGGATTCCTTCTCAAGAAATAAAAAACAGGAAAACACAGACAATCAAATACTTTTTGCTTTTTCCCTTTTTGTTCTGTAATCTTTTAATACGGGAACAAAGATGAAAAGGACCGTATGCTTTTTCTCCATAGCCCTGATCATTTTGAGTTGGCCCGGGATGTTAACCGCCGCTCAAGCTCAGAAGATCAGGTTGAAGGTGGTGACCGAGCAGGCCAACATCAGACTGAAACCAGACATCGGGAGCGAGATGCTGTGGCAGCTGGCCGAGGGCACCGAGCTGGAAGCCGAGGGCAAGGAGGGCGAGTGGTACCTGGTGGTGGTGGATAAACCGGACGGATCCAGGATTCGCGGCTATGTCCATGAAAGCCTGGTTGAGGTGGTGGCCTCCGGGATAAAGCCGGTGACGGTGAGGCCGGCGGCCAAGCCCGAGGTCAAGCCGTTGAGGGCGGTCGAGGTCAGGCCGGCGCACGAAAAGAAAGGCACCCAGAATTACCTGGTCACCCTGTCCGGCGGAGGCCAGTACCTGTCGCCTGCCGACCTGAACCGGGCAGCTCAGGGTGTAACCGATTATTACCTGACCGACCTGGGGACCGGGAAAAAGGCCAGCCTGCACGGGCTGCATCTGGGGTGGTGTTACGGGCTGGACTTTTTCTATCCGCTGGGCCGGCAGGTTTTTCTTGGACTCGGTTTTGAGTATCTGCAGGGGGCGAAAGAATCGACCGTCAGTTTCACGCTGGACGGGAGCGACTACCGCCTGCTGACCCGCCCCGGGCTGAGAAACGTTGCCCTGCGGGTTTCTCTTCTTTATCAGCCGGCCGATATTTTCTACCTTCGGGCCGGATTGGAAACCAACCTGGCCAGGCTCAGCTATCTGTACCGGATCGAACAGGATGATAGCTGGATGGAATGGCGGGGTCAGGCCAACGGTCTTAATCTTGGCTGGATGGAGGCGGCCGGAGTGCAACTGCCGATTGCTTCCTGGCTTCAGCTTTACGTCGAGGGCGCTTATCGCTACGCCAGAATCAGAAATTTTGAGGGCACGAATTATTATCTGGACTCAGACGGACTGGAAAGAACAGAAAAAGGACAACTCTATTACTGGACGGTTAGCTCCGAAGGAAAATATTATCCGGCGCTTTTTGTCCGCAACCGCCTGCCGGCAGACCCGGGAGTAACCGACCCCCGGAGGGCCGACATAAATTTTTCCGGATTTAGTTTGAGGGCCGGCCTGCGCCTGTCTTTCTGAGCGGTCGGAAGATCCGCTGCCCTGAATTCATCGGCGGCCTCCGGGTTTCCATTTTCTAAAATCAGTTTGTTTATCAGCGACCAAATTTCTTATAATGCTCTCTTTGACATTCTAACCTTGCGGTAGCGGAGGTCCAGTTGAGTCAGAAAGAGCAATTCGTTTCCCGGCTGGGATTTGTAGCCGCGGCCATCGGCATGGCCGTGGGCACCGGCAACATCTGGCGGTTTCCACGGATGGCTGCTCAGTACGGCGGCGGCGTCTTTGTGCTGGTGTATTTATTGGCCCTTATTCTCTGGTCGGCTCCGCTGCTTATGGTCGAAATGGCCATCGGGAGGAAAACCGGACTGGGGCCTATCGGCGGCTTCCGTGATTTTGTCGGGGAAAAATTTACCTGGATGGGCGGCTGGATGGTGGGTGTCTGCATGCTGATCACCTTCTACTATGCCGTGGTTACCGGCTGGTGCGCCAAATATTTTGTTCTTTCGCTCCAGGGGGCTATACGAGAAGGAGTCGATACGGCTGCCGTCTGGAATAATTTTCTTCATAACTGCTGGCAGAACATATTTTTTCAGGCCCTGGCCATCGGCCTGTGCGGTTTGATCATCTACCGGGGGATTCAGAAAGGCGTGGAAAGGATCAACAAACTCCTGGTGCCGTCGCTTTTTGTCTTCCTGGCGGTAGCGGCGCTCAGGGCCATCACCCTGCCCGGGGCCAGCCTCGGTTTGCGGTATCTTTTCGTTCCCGACTGGTCGAAATTAGCCGACCCGGCTACCTGGCTCCAGGCCTTCACCCAGTCAGCCTGGTCCACCGGAGCAGGCTGGGGACTGATGCTGACCTATGCCGTTTATATGAGCAAGAAGGAAGATATTCCTCACAGTGGTTTTACTGTGGGGTTCGGAGATAATTCCGGGGCCTTGCTGGCCGGGATGGCAGTCATTCCGACCATTTTTGCTCTTTCTCCCGACCTGGGAACGGCCCGGGCTTCGCTGGGCGACAACATGGGCCTGACCTTTATTTCTCTGGCTGGGCTGTTTCCTAAAATGAAAGGCGGCCTCCTGGTGGCGCCGGTTTTTTTCCTGGCCATGCTTTTTGCCGCCCTCAGCTCTCTTATTGCCCAGGTGGAGCTCGGAGCCAGAGCCCTGATGGATTTTGGCTGGAGCCGCAAGAAAAGCACTCTGTGGGTGATGTTGCTCTGTTTGCTGCTCGGCCTGCCTTCGGCAGCCTTTCCTTCGTTCCTTCTGAATCAGGACTGGGTCTGGGGCATGGCCCTTCTGCTCAGCGGCTTCTGGACAATTCTGGCCGCCAGAAAGTACGGCCTGGAAAAGCTGCGCCGGGAAATTAACGCCGGGGCCGACCTGAAGCTCGGTCGCTGGTGGACATTTATCCTGAAATATGTTTCTCCCCTGATTTTCCTGACGGTAACCGGGTGGTGGTTTTACCAGGCTATCGGCTGGGATAAAAAAGAGTGGTGGCATCCCTTCAAAGTTACCTCGGCCGGGACCATTATTTTTCAGTGGTTGATATTGCTGGTTCTGGTCTTGCTGTTGAACAGACATCTGGCCAGCCGGACCAGAAAGCCGCTGGAAGAAGAGGATTGAAATGGAAGTCATCGTCTGGATGGTCATCATTCTGGGTTTGAATTTCGGGGGGCTGGGATATTTTCTCTGGCGTCTGCTGAGAAGAAAAAGCTCTTAGTTATGTCCTGCAGGCCTGAAAAGGCTTCCGACCGGAAGTTATTGGACGGAGTCCCCGGCTTCTTACCTCTGACCCGGCTCTTCGTATTTGTAACCGACTCCACGGACGCTGTGGATGGAGGCGGCCAGCGGGCCGAGTTTCTCTCTGAGGTGTCGGATGTGGACATCCACCGTCCTGGGAATGACCACTTTCTCCTGCCCCCAGAGATGGTCGAGTATCTCGTCTCTGGTAAAAACCCGGCCGGGTCTGGAAGTTAGCAGTTCCAGAATTCGGAATTCGCTAAGGGAAAGTTCCACCGGCCGGCCCTTGACCCGAACTTCATGTTTGTCCGGGTTGATGATTAATTGGCCGCCGGCCAGTTTTTTCTCCAGCTTTTCCGGCAGCCCGGGCTTTTCCTGCCGCCTGAGAACAGCCTTGATTCGAGCTTCCAGCTCTCTTAAAGAAAATGGTTTGGTGACATAGTCATCGGCGCCCATTTCCAGGCCGGTCACCCGGTCGACCTCCTGAGACCTGGCGGTCAGCATTATGATGGGGACTGCAGATCTTTCTGGCCGGCTTTTAAGATAGCGGCAGATGTCCAGCCCGTCGTTTCCCGGCAGCATCAGGTCCAGGAGAATCAGGTCGGGCTGATATCGCTCCAGGTATTTCAGAAAAGACTCCGGACTGGAGAAGGTCTCCACCCGGAAGCCGGCCCTGGTTAGATGGGTCCGGACAAGCTTCAGGATGTCCTCTTCATCGTCCAGGACGGCTATGGTGCGGGCCATGTTTCTATCCGCTTATATTTTATATTACTCCCGGGCCTTCCTGTCCACAGCAAATTTGCCCCGGAACTCAGTGATAGATATCGGACGGGCGCAAGTGTTTAATGAATTCTCCCCGTATCAGATAGTATGATTCTTCGGCGATGTTCCTGGCCAGGTCGCCAATTTTTTCCAGGTGGCGGCTGACCAGAATAAAAAGCACCGCCCTGGTCGGGTCAAAGGCTTTATTATTTATCAAATCGAGATATCGCTGCCTGACCGCCGATTTCAGTTCATTCAGGAAAAGGTCATGCCCGATGGTCTGTCTGGCCAGTTGTTCGTCATTCCGGAGATAGGCGCCAGTGGCTGAACTCAACATGTCCCGAGCCCGAAAGACCATTTCCATTATTTCGGCCGGCCAGTCCACGGGCAAGGAGGACCTGGTTTCTTCCAGCCGCTGGCTGATATTAAGGCACTGGTCGGCGATTCTCTCCAGCTCGTGGCCAATATTCATGGAGACCAGGAGGAAACGAAGGTCGCGGGCTACCGGCTGATGCAGGGCAATCAGGGTGGAGGCCTTTTTCTGAAGCTCGTTCTCCAGAGCGTCGGATTTCTTTTCCAGCTCGATTATTCCTTCGACCAGAGAAAGATCCTGTGTGGTCAGCAGCTTGTCGGTCAGTTCATAGGCCTGCCCGATGACCGCTATCAGCTCGGCTGACCCGGCTTTAAGCTCATTCAATTCCCGGTCAAACACTCGTTCGCTCATCCGCTCCTCCGCTCAGCCAAACCGGCCGGTTATGTAATCCTCGGTTAATTTATTGGCCGGGTTGGTAAAGATTTTTTCGGTGCGGTCGTATTCGATGAGTTCGCCCAGCCAGAGAAAAGCAGTGTAATCCGAAACCCTGGCCGCCTGCTGCATATTGTGGGTGACGATCACCACCGTATAGTCTTTTTTAAGCTGGTGAATCAGTTCCTCCACCCTGGCGGTGGCGATGGGGTCGATGGCCGAGCAGGGTTCATCGAACAGAATGATTTCCGGCTCGACCGCCAGAGCTCTGGCTATGCACAGCCGTTGCTGCTGACCGCCGGACAGGCTGAAGGCAGTCTGCGTCAGCCGGTCCTTGACTTCCTCCCAGAGAGCAGCCTGACGCAAACTTTTTTCCACGATTTTTTCCAGTTCAGCCCGGCTGCGGTGGTTGCCGATTCTGAGGCCGTAGGCGATATTATCAAAAATGGACTTGGGAAAAGGATTTGGCTTCTGGAAGACCAGGCCCACTTTTTTCCGCAGGGTCACCAGGTCGACATCTCTGTCATAAATGTTTTCTCCGTCTATCAGAACCCGGCCTTCCACCCGGGCCCCGGGAATCAGGTCATTCATACGGTTGAGGAGCCTGACCAGGCTTGATTTGCCGCAACCCGAGGGACCGATGATAGCGGTGACTTTATTTTCGGGTATGGACAGGGAAATATCGTGAAGAACACGCTTCTGACCATAGTACAGGTTGAGATTTTCAACCTTAATTTTCAGGTTACCTTCAGGGATGACGATGTGTTTATTTTCCATGGTCAGTGTCTCCACCTGTTGCGCAATCTGGCTCTGAGCAGGATGGCTCCGAGGTTAAACACCACGACGAATATGATCAGCACCAGGGCTGTCCCGTAAGCCAACGACCTGGCTTTATCGATGGCGTGATGCTGGGTGGCCATGATGTAAAGATGATAGGGCAGGGCCATGAACTGGTCCTTAAAAGACTTCGGAATGTAGGGCAGAAAAAAGGCCGCTCCGGTAAACATGATGGGCGCGGTCTCTCCGGCCGCTCTGGCCAGACCCAGGACTGCCCCGGTCAGCATGCCCGGGATGGCATAAGGAAGCACGTTGGTGCGGATCATCTGCCATCTGGTGGCTCCGAGAGCCAGAGCTCCCTCCCGGTAAGCATCCGGAACTGATTTCAGGGCTTCTTCGCTGGCGGTTATCGTCCAGGGCAGGGTGAGAAGCCCGAGAGTTAATCCGGCTGAAAGAACGGATGTTCCCAGCTTAAGCATGTTGACGAAAAGGATTACCCCAAACAATCCATAAACGATGGAAGGAACGCCGGCCAGGTTGCGAATCGACAGCCTGATGAGGCGGGTCAGCCGGCCGGCTCTGGCATATTCATTAAGGTATATAGCTGCGGCCATTCCCAGGGGCACGGCAAACAGGGCGGTGATCAGGGTCACCAGGAAGGTCCCGACGATTGCCGGCAGGATGCCGCCTTCGGTCATCCCGCGGCGAGGCATCTGGCTCAGGAATTCCCAGGAGATGACCTTATAGCCTTTGCTGCCCAGGTCGTAGAAAAAATAGAGCAGAATAAAAAGGACAGAATAGACAGCTATTCTCAGCAGAAGAAATCCCAGAAACTGGGCCAGCTGGCTTCTGAAATTTCTCGAGCTCTTCTTCACCGACCTGGTCATTGGAGTTTTTTCCTGTGTTTTTCCAGAATGATGTCAGCCGTCAGGTTGACCGCGAAGGTCATGATGAACAGCACCAGACCCAGGGCGAAAAGGGCATAATAGTGGCTCGTGTAATAGGGAACCTCGCCCAGCTCAATGGCTATGGTGGCGGTCAGTGTTCTGACCGACTGCAGGAAGCCGTGGGGGAAAGCCCGGGCGTTGCCGGTGGCCATGAGAACGGTCATGGTCTCGCCGATCGCCCTTCCCAGGCCCAGCATCAGGGAGGCGACGATGCCGGACAGGGCGGCCGGTATTTTTACCCTGAGTAGCGTCTGCCAGCGGTTGGCTCCGAGAGCCAGAGAGGCTTCGGTATAACTCAGGGGAACCGCCCGCAGGGAATCTTCTGAGATGCTGATAATGGTCGGCAGGGCCATCACCGCCAGAAGCAAACTGCCGTTAAGAGCAGTCAGCCCATGGCTGAGCTTGAAAATTCCGGCGATAAGAGGGCCGACTAAAGTGATGCCTATGAATCCGACCACCACCGAAGGTATGGCGGCCAGAAGTTCCACCACCGGCTTGACGACCTCCCGCACCTTAGGACTGGCTACGTCCGAAAGATAGGCGGCCACCGCCACTCCCAGGGGGAAGGCAATTAACAGCGCTCCGACGGTAACCATGATGGTGCTGGCTAACATCGACAGAATCCCGTATTCGGGCCTTTCGGGTGAGGTGGGATCCCAGCGGGTCGAAGTCAGAAATTCCTTCAGGCTTATTTCCCTGAAAGCCGGAACCGAGGTGTAAAGAAGAAGGGCAAAGATTCCCAGGAGAGCTATGATGGCCAGAAGACCGCTCGTCTGGAAGAGGCTCTTGATGAGCGTCTCTTTCAGGTCTCCCAGCCGGCTCTTCTTCTTAACCGAAACCATTTTTGCATCCTTAGCCGGCGATTATCTCAGGTTCTTTTCGTTCTGTTCCATCAATTCCCGGCCGACCTTGAAGAATCCTTCCTTCTCCACGATGGCCTGGCCTTCGGGACTGAGTTCGAAGCGGATAAAATCAGCCACGGCGGCTGACGGCTTACCGCTGGTCGACTGGTAAAGCGGACGGGAAATGGCATATTTAGCCGAATAAACAGCTTCTTTATCCAGAGGCGAGTAAGCGGGGGCGTTATCGTCTTTTTTGATTTTAAGAACCTTGATTCCTTTACGGATTTCGCCCTTTTCGTCGTAGAGATAGCCGACGCCCACATAGCCGACTCCGGCCAGGTCCTGGCTGACTGCTTCTATGATCTGGGCGTTGCCGTTCATCTCCTTGACGTCCTGAGAATAATTTTTGTTGTTGAGCACATGTTCCTGCAGGAAGGAGTAAGTCCCGGAGTTGGACTGGCGTCCGTAGAGTGAAATTTTCTGGTCCGGACCGCCGACAACTTTCCAGTTCTTAATTTCGCCCCGGAAGATAGACCCGACCTGAGCCATGGTCAGGCTGTCAACAGAATTCTTCTCATTTACTATTATGCTCAGGGCATCGACGGCAATGGCAAAGATTCTCGGCTTGATCCCTTTTTCAAAAGCCAGGTCCAGCTCCTTAGGTTTCCATTCTCTGGAATGGTTGGCCAGGTCGCAGGTGCCGTTGATGATGGCCGTGATTCCGGTGCCGGAACCGCCGCCCAGAACGGCGATGGCCGTTCCCGGTTTCTTGGCCATGTGTTCTTCAGCCAGGATCTGCACCAGGTTGACCATGGTGTCGGACCCCTTGACCTGAATCATTTTTCGCTGGGCCGAAGCGGTGGCGGTAAAAAGCAGACCGGTAGCAGCCAGCAGGGCGGCCCCGGTCAGCATTCCGGCCATTAATTTTTTAAGTCCGGCAAACAGTTTTTTTCTCATTTTTTCCTCCTCATAATCTTAGAATGTCATCAAAAAGGTCAGGTTAAAGATCAGGTCATTCTTTTTGAGCGGATCTTTATAATCATAGACCCAGATGTTGGGTTGTAACTTAAAGCTGCTGTGAAAGGGAGTCCAGTCCAGGCCGGCGATGATAAGTGAAATTTCGTCCTGGGCCAGCAGGTTATTGGGCTCGTAACGGTCAAATCTGGCGAACAGATTCAGCTTCTCCGGGAGGAGGTTATAACGGCCGAAGACCGACAATCCTGAGCGGTTATAACGTTCTCCGTCCAGCAGGTTTTTATCATTGCGGTAGACGAAATACTCTGTCCCCAGGGTCAGGTTCGGGATGAACTCGATATACATGTCTCCTTTATATGTGTAAGCGCTGGCTCCGACATCCTGCTTCTCATAATCGACATAGCCAACCAGAGACAGACCCGCAACCGGGATCAGCTGCAGATAAGAACTTAGCTTTTTGTGCTTATCCTTTTCGGGTTTGGAATAGCCTTCTCCGCTGGAGAGCATGATTCCGTATTTAACCTGACGGACAATTTTTCCGCTCAGGTTAATTCCTAAATCGGCGCTGGTGGCGTCAATATCTTTTCCGGTAATGTCTTTGTAACCGTCGAGGAGGGTCTTGGCCACGCTGCGGTAGCCCCAGCGGTCTTCAGCCAGCTTAAAGGTGATGGTGTCAGCCATTCCGATCTTGATATCAGAATCTGGAATCAGGTTGTTGATCTGCAGGTACATATGCTTTAAGTAAGGGCGGAACTTATCGTCAGCCTTGCCTGAGGCATCGGTGGCTTTGACTGTATCTCCGTCCAGGGTAAGGCGGAAGCTCAACCTATCGTTAATCTTATTGTCGTAGCGAAAATAGACCCGGCGGAACTGCATGAAGTTATTCTTGAAGTTCGGATTATCCGGCGGCGGGGTGGTAATAGGCCCGTTGTTGGACAGGTAAAAGGTATAATCGAAAAAGACAGTTCCCGAAATCTTCTGCTGGGCTGAAGCCGGAGTCGGAAGAAAGGTCAGGCTGAAAAGACCGGCTAAAAAAAGAAGAGCCAGAGAGCCGGTAAAAAGCTTGTTTCTTCGGGGTTTTGATTTTCGTAACATTTTTCCTCCTGATTATTTTTTCTCCGGATTTTCCGGCGCCTGGAAAATCCTGGATATTGAGACCAGAGAATATAATTGTCCTGTGAATATAGAGCGAAGGAATGGTTAATTTTTGGTTAAGAATTTTCCGGACCGGGCTTAGTCCCCGGGCAGAAGCCGGTCTTCCGAAAAAGATTTCCTGATTATCTTTCAGGCTTCATTAACACTATCTTTACGATTTGCTATAATATGCCCTGATAATTAAGGACAGCCAACCATGTGCGGAGTAATCGGCCTCTGGTCTAACCGGGAAGTTTTTCATGACCTCTACCAGGGATTGCTGTCCATCCAGCACCGGGGGCAGGATGCCGCCGGCATCATCACTTATGACGGTAAGTTCCACGAAAAGAAGGGTAACGGTCTGGTGCTCGACATATTCGGGCCGCAGGAAGCCGCCCAGCTCAAGGGAATGGTGGGCATCGGCCATACCCGTTATCCCACCATCGGCGGGGGCGGGCACGAGGATGCCCAGCCTTTTATGGTCAACACTCCCTTTGGCATCATCCTGGCTCATAACGGCAACGTGGTCAACTACCGGCAGTTGAAAAAAGAATTGTTCGAAAAGAACCAGCGCCTTCTTAATTCCGACTGTGACGCCGAGGTTATTCTCAATGTCTTTGCCCAGGAGCTGGAAGAGCAGAGGGTCAAGCAGCTGGGCCCGGAAAATATCTTTAAGGCAGTGGCCGGGGTGTACCGCCGGGTTAAGGGTAGCTATTCGGTGGTGGCCTACATAGCCGAGCAGGGAATGGTGGCCTTCCGCGACCCTCACGGAATCAAGCCCCTGAGCTTTGGCCGGCGCAAGGACGGCCTGGCGCCTTCCTATGCCTTTGCTTCGGAGACCGTCAGCTTGAACCTGATGAACTTTGAGGATATAGAACACCTTCAGGCCGGAGAAGCGGTCTTCCTTGACCGCCATCGACAGCTTCACCGGCAAAAAATAATTCATAAAAAACATACCCCCTGCCTTTTTGAATGGGTTTATTTTGCCCGTCCCGACTCGGTTATAGACGGAGTCAATGTGTATAAGAGCCGGGTTAACCTGGGCCGGCTGCTGGCCGCCGAGATCAAAAAGAAAAACCTGGAAATTGATGTGGTGGTGCCGGTCCCGGATTCTGCCCGGGATGCGGCTATCGAGATTGCGCGCCGTCTGAAATTAAAATACCGGGAAGCCCTGGTTAAGAATCGCTATATCGGGCGCACTTTCATCATGCCGGCTGAGATTAAAAGGCAGAGTTCGGTCCGGCAGAAACTCAACCCCATCTGTTCGGAAATCGCCGGCAAAAAAGTCCTGCTGGTGGACGACAGCATAGTCCGCGGCAATACTTCGCGGGCGATCGTGGAGATGGTCAGAGAATGCGGTGCCGAGAAGGTCTATTTTGCTTCTTATTCACCGCCCTTGCGCTATCCTTGCGTCTACGGGATCGACATGCAGACCAAGACCGAGTTTGTGGCCCGGGATGCCGATGAAGAGCTGGTGGCCAGACGGATCGGGGCCGACCGGGTCATCTACCAGACGCTGAAAAACCTGAAAAGAGCCGTCCGAATGGAAAACCCGGAGCTGAGGAGTTTTTGCGCCGCCTGTTTCGACGGCTGCTATCCGACCGGCGACGTCACCCAGGATATCCTGAAAGCCATTGAAGAAGAGAGGAAGCTGATTCAGGAAAGCCAGCTGGAACTCAACATCAAGACCGGCCGGTAGAGTTTCGGGCCGGATTCAGCTCTGTTCTCTCCAGTAATTTATGAGGTCCAGGATGGATTGTTTCAGGCTGATCTGAGGTTTCCAGCCGGTCAGTTTGACCAGCCGGTTAATGTCAGCCAGCAGGATTGGCGGTTCCAGCAGGGTGTTCTTTTTGTCATTTTTTTTATCAACCGTTTCCAGCATCAACCTGGCCCGGGTCATCCCCAGCATCAATTTCAGGATTTCGTTTCCCGACCAGGCCTGTCCGGAACCGAGATTGTAGGCTTCGCCCGGCTCGCCCTTGTCAGCGGTCAGCCACAGGGCCCGGACCAGATCCCTGACATCGATATAATCTTTTTTGTTTTCCAGACTCCCGACATTCAGAACCGGTTCCCTTTTCTTTTTTTCTATCTCGGCGATCTGGCTGGCCAGTCGTGAAACCTGGTAATGAATCGGCTGCCTGGGTCCGAGGGTGTTAAAAATCCTGGCCCGGATAATATTCAGACCGTAATTTTTATAGTACTGGAATCCCAGAAGGTCCTGGGCGGCTTTGCTGACTCCGAAGGGATTGAGAGGTCGGAGAGCGGCCGTTTCTTTGATCGGCAGCTCATCTAAAAAAGCCAGGCCGTAGGCTTCGGCGGATGAGGCTAAGAGAACAACCGGATTCAAATGAAGCTCCAGAAGAGCTTCCAGCAGATTGACCGTTCCCAGGGTATTGACGGAAAAAGTTTCGTCCGGGATCCGAAAAGAAGCCTCGACCGATGACTGGCCGGCCAGATGAAAAATGCGGTCGGGTCTGACTTCAACCAGAGCCCTCAGCACCGAGATCTGGTCACGAACATCGCCTTCGATGAGTTTTACCCGACCGACGACTCTATTCAGGCCGCACAGACAGGACCGCGGCCTGACCAGGCCGAAAATTTCCACCTCGGGCAGGGTTTGAGTCAGGTACTCGGCCAGGTGGCTGCCGATAAAACCGCCGATGCCTGTCACCAGAACTCGCATTTTTATTTCCTTTTATAATCAGCAATCAGTTTCCAAATTATACCTTATAGTCGCTTTTTTTCATGGTGTCAATAGAAGCTTTCTCTCTAAAGTCACGCTCTCTCCCTCCCGGCCGGGAAGTTGATTATAACTGGCTTAAAAACCGAGGCCGCCCAACAGGTCCGAAGTCCGGCTGATGTTGCCCAGGCCGAGCGAAAACCGAAATTGAACTTCGGGCCGGCTGCGGTAATAGAAAAGGCGCAGGTCAAAACTGAAATCAAGGCACTGGTAATGATAGAGTCCGGCCAGGGCGGTGTAGAGAATCTTCCGGTTCTGCAGGTCAAATTCCAGCTGGGCCTTCAGGTCCAGTTTTTCCGGCCAGCGCCAGCCGGTCTGGAAACCGGCCTGGTGGCTCCGGAAAAAAATGTCCGGGCCGAGCAGTTGATAATTCCTGGCCCAGTTAAGACCGAAGAAGAATCTGTCTTCAGGCCGGCCGAGGTTGGCGCTCAATCTGGAACTCAGAAAATTTTTTTCGTAAGGATTAAAATCCGCTGAAAGGTCCAGGCTGAACCTGCCGGCCGGGTAGTACCTGAGGTAAGCGTTCAGGGGAGAAAAATGCCGTCCGGGATTAAGCGGATAATAATATCGTGCCGGACTGTGCTCCGGGTCAAAAAAGGCAGTGGTTGACAGTCCCAGGGTCAGGATTTCCCGGGGCGAGCTGTCTGTTTTCAGAAGAAAGTGCTGGACCAGGCCAAATTTCAGGTTGTTGTCCCTGAAAAGCCCGAAAGGAGCGATTATCAGGTCCTGTTTCTCCCGGGCTAAAGGAGTGTCGTAGGTATAGGAAACGAAGGGGACCAGCAGATGTTTCAGGACAGGCTGGCCCCGCCTGAAAAAAATGCGGTAGATGACCGGGCCTTCCAGGTTGACACCCAGCCTGGCCTGGGAGGTCAGCAAGGGCTCAGAACTGCGGATCCTGGTTCCGGGTTCATAGCTCTGGAAATAATAAATGAAATTCCCGCCGGCGTTAAAGGTTAGACTCAGCCAGTCTGCCGGGGCTAAAGGCAGGGATAGAACAGGACGGAAATAGGCCTGGCCCAGGGCGTAGCTGTTCTCTTCCAGCTCGCTCTTCCAGCTATAGTTCAAGTTGCTGAGGCCGGATTCGAAAGACAGATAAACCGAAGGCAGCAACCGGTACTTCAGCAAGTTGAAACTGGCCTGGGGGAGATAAGCGGTAATCACCCTCTGTCCGGTCTGGGGGTAATAGCTCTCGAACCGGGCCGTGCGCAGATTGAAGTTGAAGTGAGACCAGCTCCGGCTGAGCCCAAACTGGCAGGAGCGGTTGCTGACAGTGGCCAGGTTGAAGTTATTCTCAAACTCTCGCAAAAAATCAAAAGAGCTCGAATAGTCAGCCTGCCCGGTCAGCCTCAACCCCAGCGGCAGGACCTGGGAATGGTTTAGCCTCAGGATATAGGCCGGACGGGAAGGCTCCGTTTCTTCCCGCCGGGGGAAAAACAGGTAGCCGCTGACCTCTCCCCTGGTTCCCCCCGGCAGCAGATACCGGTATTCGAGTCCAGCCCCGAGGCCTTTCCTGGAATAAAAATCGGCCGTGATGGTAGCGTCCATGTTCGGGGCCAGAGCCCAGTAGAAGCTCTGGCTGAGGCTTACCCCCTTAACCCGGTTGAATCCCAGCCGGGGGAAGAGAAAACCGGTGGCCCGTTCTTTTAAGGGGTAACGCAGGTAAGGGATATAAAGAATGGGAAGTCTTTTTATCCTGAATACGGCCTGCTTCATGCTGATATAGTCTTCGGGCTGAAGCCGGGCTTCAGAAAATGAGAAGCGCCAGCGGGGAACCGGCTGGGTGCAGGTGGTGAACCAGGCCTTTTCCATCCGGTATAGTCCGGCCGTTGATTTCTGTATGGAATCAGCGCCGAAAAAAATTCCGGGCCGGGTTATGGCCCGGACTCCTTCCAGCTTACCCTCGCCGGTCATGAGGTTATAGGTTAACCGTTCGCAGGCCACCACTTCGGACGGGAGCTGGAGGGTGACCTGGCCTTCAGCTACCACTTCATAGCTCTCGCTGTTAACCTGAAGCCGGTCGGCCAGCAGGACCAGCTGGCCGAAACGGAGCTCAACTTCTCCCTGAGCCAGCCAGACCGGGCCATGCTTTTCCTGGAGCCGGGCCAGCAGCCGGATGGTATCTTCTGCTGCCCGGCGGGCGAAGCCGGTTGGAGCAGACAGGATGGGTGGAGCGGTCAGCAGTGAGGAGACCAGTAAAAAGGCACAGATGTCGGTAATGTTTGCTCCGGTTCTGCGTTTGGACATCCAGCGCACTCTTTAGATAATATATTATTGCCGGCGGGCCCTGGCAAGAAAAAAACAAGATGCAAACCGAGGTTGAAACGACTGTCTGAACTATGGTAAAAATATAAATTCAAACAGGAGGACTGTTGTAACGAAATTGAAGAAGATGGCCGTCTTTTTTTCTATAACCGGAATTCTGGGATTGACCCTTCTCGGCCTGACCGCTTCGGCCCGGGCTGAAACCTGGAAGGCCCGGGAGCTGCGCCGGAGCTGGGAACAGGCGGCCTGGCGTTTCGGTCCGCTCAGAATTCAGCCCCTGGTTATCATCAAGGACGCCGGTTACGATTCCAACATCTATTACCATCCGGAAGCCGTTTCTGATTTCTGGCTGACGGCCGGTCCGGGGGTGGATGCCTATTTCATGTTGAAAAAACGGCTCATAGTTCACCTGTTCGAATCACCGCAGTATGTTTATTTTTTTAAGACCGAGAGAGAAAGAACCTGGAATAATTATCTTAACGGTGAAGTCTCGCTGAGTTTCAATCGTTTCCTGCTGACGGCCGGAGGGGCTCTCAACCGGGCCCGGGAACGGTGGAATACCGAAATCGACATCAGGCCCAGGCGGAACGAAAAAAAAGGTTTTCTGTCTCTGCTTTATCAGAGATCCTACCGGGTGTCGTTCGAGGTCACGGCCGCCAGAATTGATTACCGGTATGAAAGCATTGAATACGATTCGGTCAATCTGGGGGAGCGGCTGAGCCACCTGGAGACGGTCTGGAGCGGCAAGTTTTATTACCGCCTGAATCCGCGGGTTCAATTCTTCCTGGAGGGGGAATGGGGAAACTATGATTTTGACAGTCCGGCCAGTCCCGGAGATTCCCGCAGCCGGGCCATTTATTCCGGCTTTGAATTTTCTCCTGACGGCCGGATCAGGGGGCGCTTGAGAATTGGCCACAAGAACTTTGACACTCTGGAAGAAGGGCGGCCTGATTTCCGGGGCCTGGTCGGTGACACTTCGGTCAGCTGGACCTTTTTCCGCCCGCTGGTGCTGCGGGTTTCCTACCGGCGGGACGTCAACTTTTCCGTCTGGTCCCAGAATCCTTTCTTTCTGGGCAACTCCTGGTCGGCCGGGGGTTCGCTCTATTTTTTCCGGAAAAAGATACGGCTGGATTACACCCACAACCGGCTGCGGAATGATTATCCGCAGGGAGAGGTTCCTGGCTCTGAGCCCCGTCGCGACAACTACACTTTAAATTCGGTGGCTTTATATATTAGAATAAGAAAGACAGTTGGCCTTGGATTGTCCGGCGGTCTGTGGACCAGAGAAATCAACGTGCTGAACTGGGATGCCGAGCGGAAGTTTCTCGGTCTGAACCTGACCTATGAATTTTAGCCCGAAGCTTTCGGTTAGCCCGGGTTATAAAAAGATATAAAAAAGCTAAAAGGTTAAAGAAGATGCCCAAAAAAAATAGTTTTTTCCGCCTGGTCATGCTGCTTTTTCTGACGTCGGGGCTGCTGGGTACCGGATTAAGCCAGAACAAGCCGGGTGAAAATCCGGCTCAGGAAACACAGCCGGCGGGCCGTGAATATTTTATCAGGGAATACATCATCGGACCCCGGGACCTGCTGGAAATCAAGGTCTTTGAACTGCCGGAGTTCGACCATACCGTCCGGGTCTCGGAAGACGGTTCCATCACCCTGCCCCTTCTGGGCAACGTTCAGGTCGGCGGACTGACCAAGGAGAAAGTCGAGCAGAAAATTGCCGACCTTCTGGACAAGTACGTCAAAAAGGCCCAGGTCTCGGTTTTCATTAAAGAGTACCAGAGTTCCCGGGTGGCCATCATCGGGGCGGTGGAAAAACCCGGCATGTATGAGCTGGTCGGGCGTCAGTCACTGTTGCAGATGATTTCTCAGGCCGGCGGCTTCAAGGAAAACGCGGCCAACGAAATTTATGTTTTAAGGGAAGGGCAGGACGGCAACACGGCTTCCATCAGCATCGACCTGGAAGACCTGCTACTCAACGGCAACCAGCGCCTTAACATCCCCCTGCAGCCCAACGACGTGATCAACATTCCCGTGGATAAGCTGATTACCATTTATGTCTTCGGACAGGTGCGCAACCCGGGAGCCCTCCAGGTCAAGATGTCTAAAAAAATTACCCTGCTCCAGGCAATTGCTCAGGCCGGTGGACTCAGTGAAAATGCCTCCAAACGGGGTGTTATTGTTAAAAGAAAGGACAAAGCCGGCAAAGAAACCAACCTCCGGGTAAACCTGAATGATATTATTAAAGGCAAGCGCAAGGACATCCCGCTCAGGGAAGGCGACGTGGTCATCGTTAAGGAAAGCATCTTTTAATGCCGCCGTCAGAAGAGGTTTGAGATGAACAACGAAAATTATGCTGAACCTCAGGCCCTGGACACGGGCGAAATTGACCTCAGGAAATACTTAGATATTATTGTCCGTCGTCGCTGGACGGTGATCTCGGTTGTCCTGATAGCAGCCGCCCTGTCCCTGATCATCTCCTTCGTCACCCGGCCGGTCTATAAGGCCCGGGGCACGGTCATGATCGAGAAAGAACCCAACATTCTGAGCTTTGAAGATATCTTTCAGATAGAAACCTTCAGGGACGATTATTTCCAGACTCAGTATAAACTGCTGCAGAGCCGGAGTCTGGCTGAAAGAACCATCGACCGGCTCAAACTCTGGGAGAAGAAGGAATTCTCGGGCACGAAAGCCGCAACTGCCGACGACCTGAAGAATCCGGTTTTCAAACAAAAAATGGTGGATAAGTTCCTTGGCCGGCTGGAGGTCAGGCCGATCCGGATGACCCGGCTGGTGGAAGTTGCTTTCAAAGCCCATGACCCGGCTCTGGCCAGCGACTGTGTCAATGCCCTGTTCGATTCTTTCGTCGACCTGAACATAGAAGCCAAGTATGAAACCACCGAGCAGGCCACCGAATTTTTAAGCGAGCAGATAGAAGAGTTGAAAAAGGACATCAGTCAGAAGGAACAGGAACTTCAGAATTACGGCCAGGAGAAAGACATCGTCATCCTGAGCGACAAAGAAACCACCATGCTGGACAAGATCAGCGAGCTGAACAAAGCTCTGACTGAGGCCCAGATTGAGCGGGTCAGAAAAGAATCTTATTATAACGGAATTAAGAACGCTTCGCCTGATTTTATTCCTGAAGCCATGAACAATCCTCTGATCCAGCGACTGAGGGAGGACTACCTGAAACTCAGTCGCGAATATGCCAAAATGCAGGAGAAATTCCAGCCGGAATATCCTGAAATGCAGCGCCTGAAGGCCGAGCTGGATTCAGCCAGAGAATTGCTCCAGAATGAAACCCAGAGACTGGTCAAAGCCGCCTACGCCGATTATCAGGCCGCCCTGAAGAAGGAAATATCCCTTAAGGATCTCTTCGATCAGCAAAAGGAAGAGGCCTTCCGCCTCAATTCAAGTGCCATTCTTTACAACAGTCTTAAGATCGAGCTGGAAAACAAAAAGAATCTGCTGGAATCGTTGCTCAAGAGACAGAGCGAGACCGGCGTTTCGGCCCGTCTCAAAGGGTTGAGGACTTCCAACATCAGGATCGTCGACCGGGCCGACCTGCCGCTTCGACCCGACAGCCCGCGGAAGGCCCGCAACCTGCTGCTGGCCATTTTCCTGGGGCTGTTCGGCGGACTCGGTCTGGCCCTGGTGATAGAGTACCTGGATAATACCGTCAAATCGGCCGAAGACGTCGAGCGTTATTCCGGCCTGCCCACCCTGGGCGTGGTGCCGGTTTTTGATGAGGACGCCACCCTGAACGGCCATTATTATGCTTACCGTTCGGCGGAAGACGAAGATGAAGGAAAGAAAAGAAAGAAAAAAGACCGGCCGCCGGTAGAACCGGTCGAGGCTGAAAGCGAAGAAGAGCCCCGCAGCATCGAACTCATCAGCCATTTCGCGCCGGATTCAACTTTTGCCGAAAGTTACCGGTCGTTGCGGACGGCTCTGCTGCTGTCAGGGCCGCTGGCCAGTTTGAAGAGCCTGATCATCACCAGCCCTCTGCCCAACGAGGGCAAATCAGTTACCATCTCCAATTTGGCCGTCAGCCTGGCCCAGATGGAAAAGAAAGTCCTGCTGGTGGATGCCGACCTGCGGCGGCCGAAACAGCACCGGATTTTCAACCTGAAAAACCACGACGGCTTGAGCAATTACCTGACGATGGGCCTGGACCTCAACCGGATGATCAAAACCACCCTGGTGCCCTCCCTGTATCTTATCAACTCCGGTCCGGTGCCGCCGAACCCGGCCGAGCTTCTGGGTTCCGACCGGATGAAAGGCCTCCTGGAAAGGCTGAAAGCAGCCTTTGATTTTATCCTGATCGACACCCCGCCGATTCTGTCCGTTACCGATTCCCAGGTTCTGGGCAGGATGGTGGACGGGTTGGTGCTGGTGGTTCAGGCCGACCGGACTCCCAAGGAAGCGTTGCGGCAGAGCCGGGAGATTATCGACCTGCTTCAGTTGAAGACCTACGGGGTGGTAATCAATGCCCTGAATCTTGATAACCGTGGATACTACCACCGGCATTACTACCGACATTATTACCGTAAATAAAAATCATGGAGATCAAGGTCAAAGTCTATTTCAGCCGGAATTCCGGTCGGGGCAGCCTGATCGACCTTCATACCCATCTCCTTCCAGATTGGGACGACGGGCCGGAAAGCTGGGAAGAAACGCAAAAAATGGTGGAGATGGCCGCGGCCGACGGCATCGGGGCGGTCTGCCTGACCCCGCATCTTTTCCGCTTTTCCCGGTACCAGGACAGCCAGGAAGTCCTCGAGGAGCGATTCAACCGGTTTTACGAACAGTATAAGGACGAAAAACGGATCAGCTTTTTCCGCGGGGCTGAAGTTTTTATCCATCCGGACCTGGTGCGGGAAGTGGAAGCCAGGAATTTGAGCATCAATCGGGGCGAGTATGTTTTTGTGGAATTTCCTTCAGACCAGGTCCCGGCCGGCACCAGGGACCTTTTCTATCGGATGATGCTGGCGGGTTATACTCCCATCATCAGCCACCCTGAAAGAAACGACCTGCTCGGCCGGCAACCGGAGATTCTGTATGACCTGATAAGCCGCGGTTGCCTGGCCCAGTTGACCGCCGGCAGCCTGGCCGGCAGCTTCGGGTCTGAAATTCAGAAAAGGGCCGAACTTTTCCTCAAGCATCACCTGGTGCAGCTGATGGCTTCCGATGCGCATGATTCCAGAAACAGAAAACCGGTTCTCAGCCGGGGGCTGGAAGCGGCTGCCCGGATAGTCGGCCGGGAAACGGCCGAAGCCATGGTCAGGGACGTGCCTCAGGCCATTCTCGACAACCGGCTGATTCCGGAGCTGGGACGGCCGGTCTGTCCCTCCCGGGGCCGGAAATTATTCGGGCTGTTCGGGGGAAAAAAGAAAAAAAAAGTGCTTGAAAAACAGGATTAAAACGACTATATATAATGATAAGGGAGGTTAACATGCTCCGCAATGGTATTTATCGTTCCCCCGTTTTATCGGGGATAGTCCTGTCGGCGTTTATGCTTTTGCTCCTGCCGATTGAAACTCTGTCCGCCCCCACAGGATCACTGGTTGGATTTATATACGGAAGCGATATGAAGACCCCGGTTCAGAACGCCGTGGTTAAAGTGCGGAATGTTGAAAACGGCAAAGAATATGTCAGCACTCCGACCGATGCCAACGGTTCTTACCAGCTCAGCCAGCTTAAGGAAGGCAAGTACATTCTCGGGATAACCGCGCCGGATGGCGATTATAATTTCCCCTACATAATGGTCGTCAAGGGCGGAGAAATCGGGAAATTGTCTCTGGCTCTCAAAGCCGGGATGGCCTCCGGCCTGGGGCAGGAAAGTATCGAGCCCACGGAAAAGGAAAGGGTGTCCTTTTTTAAGACGCCGGTGGGCATAGCCGTTTTGATGGTGGCCACCACCCTGGCCCTGTACGGAACCTTCAAGCTCCTGGAAGGCAAAGAAGAAGCCTCTCCTTCCAAGAAGTAACTGGAGCCGGCTGCAGGGATTTCTCTGGACTGACTGAACTCTCGGCTTAGAATTATTATACCCTTATAAATTTATCTGTCTTATAATAATCCGCAGTAACCGAGGATGGATAGCTTTATTTTCATTTCGCTTTGCCTGCTGCTCTGGCTTTTGCCTCTTCCTTTCGGAGGGAACATTGAATGGGCTGTCCTGGCCCTGGAAGCGGCTGTCTGGGCTCTGTTGCTGGTCTATTTGATATCTTTACTGAGGCGGAAAAAGGCGGTCGTTACGGAAGGCGGGCAGGGCAGTTTTCGGGCAGCGCCTCTTCTGATCAGTTTGTTTTTCCTGGTGTCCCTATTGCAGCTAATTCCGTGGCCGGAATCGCTGGTCAGAGCACTTTCTCCGGCGGCCTGGTCCTGGCGCCAGTCGCTGGTTCAGAGCGGTCTTTTTGAGGCGGCTGACTTCCGGAACCAGACTTTTTCTCTTTCTCCCTGGGCCAGCGCCTACGAACTGCTAAGGTATCTTTCCTATGGCGTTTTTGTTTTCCTGTTGCGGGCGGTGCTCAACAGCAGGGCCAGAATCAAAGCCCTGACTTTCACCCTGGTGAGCGCCGGCCTTTTCCAGTCTCTTTACGGACTGTCGGAGTTTTTTGGGGGGACCAATCGCATTTTCACCTGGGTCAATCGCTATTATTCAGGAAGCGCCTTCGGCACTTTCGTCAACCGCGACCATTATTCCGCCTTTCTGGAGATGTTGTTTCCGCTCAGCCTGGGCTATTTCCTCGTCCGTTCGGAATTCTTTTCCCTGCGGCCGGGTCTGAGCTGGCGGCAGAAAATAGTCCGGATCGGGCAGGAACAGTTCCAGAAATCGCTGCTGTTCATAATTCCCCCGCTGGTTATCGGCCTGGGGCTGTTTTTTTCCCGTTGCCGTTCGGGCATCATAATCTTCGTCATTACGTTTTTCCTGATGCTGATTTTGCTTTCGCTGACCAGCGTTGCCGGCCGGCAGAAAACCGAGAAAAGACTGGTCCGGGCGGTGGTGCTACTGGTGTTGCTGGGAGTGGTGTTGATTGGAATCGGCCCGGTTCTGGAAAGGTTTGCCCAGGGCGGTTTTTTCGACCGGAACCGGCTCCTTTTTTATACATATACCCTGGACCTGATTTCCGACTATCCTCTGTTCGGCAGCGGCCTGGGGACTTATGTTCAGACCATAAACCCTTACCTGGGGAAGGACTTTAATGTCATTCTCACCCATGCCCACAATGACTTTCTGGAAATGCTGGCCGAAGCCGGTCTGGTGGGGGGGGCGGCCTTGATCCTGGCCGCAATTCTGGCCTTTGTCCTGGCTTTCGGTCGCTGGCTAAGGAGCCGCGACCCCCTGGCCAAAGGGGTGGGGCTGGGCGCGCTGATGGGGGTGTTTGCCGTTCTCTTCCACAGCCTGACCGATTTCAGCCTGAGAATGCCGGGCAATGCTCTGGTCTGGTTAAGCCTGTTTGTCCTGTCGGTCAAAGCGCCGATGATTTCAGAGAACAGGGAGGATCGGCCATGATAGAGGGAGGCGGTAAGATGCCAGCCGGGAAAAGAATCCTGATCCTTCTTGGCCTGGCCGGAAGCTTGCTGGCTCTGGCGGCTTCTCTCGGCTTCTATTTCGGGTATCGGAATTATTATCGCTATCAAGAAGACCGGAAGAAGATAAGAAGTCTGGAAAGAGATTTTCCTGCGCTTGAGGCGCGGCTGGAAAAGGCCGTCAGGCATTATCCGCTGCCGGTTTTCAATGCCGAGCTGGGGAAGCTTCGTCTGCAGCGGGCGATGGCCGAGATCGAATTCGGCCAGGCCGAACAAAGCGAGCCGTTTCTGGAGGAAGCCAGGGAAGCCCTCCGACGGGCGGCGGCCGGGAATCCGGTTGACTACTCTTTTTTCTGGGAACTGAGCAAGGTCTATTTTCTGAGCAACTATCCCCTGCTGACCTATGCCGAAAAGGGGAGACTGCTCTGCCGGGAGTCGCTGAAGCGCCATCCTTACAATGGATTTCTGTTTCTTAATATTGCCCTGGTGTTTTTTGAGCAGTGGCCGCTGCTCGAAGCCGGGGAAAAAGACTGGCTGCGGCAGAACCTGCATCGAATAACCGCTGCCGACCCCGATTTTCTGAATAAATTGAAGAGAAGATGGCGGCAGAGTTATAAGGAGACCGGCAGTCTGGAGTCCAGGCTGGCTGAACTCGGTCGGCTGAACTGAAGACGGGTTGCTGCGGTCCGAAAAAGGGGAGGAGGTTATGATGAAAAAAAGGGGACCAAGACTCGGTCGGCCCCTGGCCGGCGCAATATTTTTTGTGATTGCCATATTATTGTCGACCCGGGTCCAGCTGCTGGCCCGGGACAGCTCGACCGATGAGGCCCGCTACCGGCGCTTCACCCGGGGGATAAACCTGCCTTACTGGTTCTGGCTTAACAGAGGACCTCTGCAGCCCCTGGAAAAAAAATATTCTGATGGAGATCTGGCCTTAATCAGGAAGCTGGGGCTGACTTATGTCCGGGTCCCGGTCGACATGGCGAATATATATGCTGCCGACAGGGAAGATAAGCTTAACTCCGGGTCGCTCGAACTGTTGCTGGCCGGCCTGAGGAAGATTATCGACAGCGGTCTGGCGGTTAATTTTGACCTCCACAGCATCTCCCAGCAGGCGGGCGGTTCTGATTACTCCGGCCCCCTGGGCAAGGATGCGACTTTTACCGAGGAGTTTTTTGTTTTCTGGGAAAAGCTGGCCGAAAAGCTGGCCGGCTTTGACCCCGACTGGTTGATCATCGAGCCCATGAATGAGCCGGTTTTTCTGGGTGAGGAATACCGCTGGCCGCCCATCCAGAAACAGCTTATTGCCCGGCTCCGGGCCAGGCTTCCTCATCATACCATTCTGGCCACCGGAGCGTTCTGGTCGAACCTGTCGACTCTCCTGACTCTGGAACCGCTGGCCGACGACAACCTCTGGTACTGTTTTCATTTCTACGAGCCGCACATCTTCACCCACCAGGGGGCGCACTGGAGTTCCGAGCTGGTCAAGAAACTGAGACGGGTTCCGTATCCTTCGTCTCCCGAGGCCGTCAGGGAAGCCGTTTCGCTGGTCGAGCCGGACAACCTGAAGAAAGCTCTGGAGGCCTACGGCCAGGAAAGATGGACTGCGGCCCTGATTGAGGACCGGATCAAGCAGGCGGCCGAATGGGCGGCCAGGCACAGAGTCCGGTTAATCTGCAACGAGTTCGGGGCCTACCGAACCTATTGCCTCCCGCCTTACCGGATAGCCTGGATCCGCGACGTCCGGACGGCCCTGGAGAAATTTGGCATAAGCTGGGCCATGTGGGAATTCGAGGGGGGATTCGGCCTGATAAACAGAAAGGGCGGAAAAGCCGTTCCGGATAAACCTGTAGCCCGGGCGCTTGGCCTGAAAATTGATTGAGGCGGGCTCAGCCGGTCAGACCGTTCTTGAAGCTGGACTGGATCCGGGCGAACTGGTCCTTTATTTTTTCCGGCAGCCTGGAGCCGCGGATGCGGTTATTTAATTTGAACCGGGAAATCTCTCTCAGGTAATATTCCACCTGGTCAGTTTTTTTAAGATTATAGGCCGAGAGAGTCAGATAGACGAAGGCTTCGCCCAGCAAATCCGGCTCATCCAGCAATCCGAAGGCGGCTATTTTCAGATTCTCAAAGGCCTCTTCAAAATCGCCCCGGTTGAAAGCGCTGAGTCCGTCGTCAAACAATCTCAGATAAAAAGGGTCAATCCGGGGGGATTGGACGACAGTCTGCCCGGCTGAGGGCAGGTTTCCGGCGAGCAGGGACAACAGACAGCATATCAGCAGCAGCCGGGGAAGCATCCGCCGGCTGACATCCAGGGCGCGGCTCATCTTCAGGTCTCCCTCTTCTAATCCGGATTTTAGTCTAATCCCGTCCGGAAAGCAAGTTGCCCCAACCCAAAGGTTGCCAGGACACCCCTGCCTTAAGATATAATCAATAAAAGGGCCTGAAGTGAGAATACCCAGGGAAGCCGACCTCAAAAAACTGGCCGAGGTTTCTTCGCTGGTGATGATTCTGCCGTCCTCGATTGCCGTGGGGCTGGCCATCGGCTACCTGCTCGACCGCTGGCTTAAGACCGCCCCCTGGATGCTGTTAACCTGGTTGTTGCTGGGGGTGGCTTCAGGCCTGCTGAATCTTTTTCGGGGTGTCAAACGGTATTTCCAGGAAAACCAGGAACAGGAAGGTAAACCTCCGGGAACCGATTGATTATCTCTCGCCAGGCAGTTAAAATTGTGCCAGGCAGATGATGAACACTGATTGGCTGGAACTCTCAATCAGACGGGTCCCCCGGGTCACGGTCTTTCTGGGTCTGGCGGCGGGGACGCTGGCCGCCCTTCTGCTCGATCCGGTAACGGGGGCTCTGGTTCTGGCCGGGTCGGCCCTGGCCGCCGTCGGCTTTATCTCCATTAAATCATTCGTGGATAAGTACTTACAGGCAGGGCGGTCCGGTTTCTGGCGCCGGGCGGTTCTGTTTTACAGCCTGAGGCTGCTGTTGATTTGCCTTATCTTTTTAATTATAATCATCTTCTTCAAGGGCCGGGTTCTGGCTCTGGCCGCCGGCTTCTCACTGGTCGTGGTGTCAATTCTGGCGGAGGCGGTTAGAAATCTGGCGAACATAAAGCAATGGAAGGCTTAGAACACAGCTTACCGGTGGTGGATTTTTTCAACCTGATTCTGGGCCGACCGCTGGCCGCGCTGCTGGGGCTGTTTGGCCTGAGAGTGAAAGACCCGACCCATCTTCTTCCCGATTACCTGATTATGACCCTGATAGTGGTGATGCTTCTGTCTGTATTGCTGGGTCTGGCCGGGCGCCGGGTGCGGTTGATCCCCGGAAAGACTCAGGTGGTGCTGGAAAGCCTGATAGATTTTTTTGAAGGACTGATTGCCGATACCATCGGAGAGCAGGGGAAAAAATATCTGCCTCTGGTTACCACGGTCGGGCTGTTTATCGTCACCTCCAATCTGCTGGGTCTGATCCCGGGTTTTATGTCGCCCACCAGCAAATTGAACGTGACTCTCGGTTGCGCCCTGGTGGTCTGGCTGTATTACCACTGGCAGGGCATTAAAACCCAGGGGCTGCTGGGTTACCTGAAGCATTTTACCGGCTCCAATCCCTTTCTGGCGCCACTGCTGCTGCCGATTGAGATCATCAGCCATTTTTCGCGGCCGGTCTCGCTGTCGATGCGTCTGTTCGGCAATATTTTCTCGGAAGAACTTTTGATTCTGATCATCGCTTCGATAATTCCCTATCTTCTGCCCCTGCCTTTCATGGCCATCGCCATTTTTACCGCGGTTATTCAAGGCTACGTTTTTGTCCTGCTGACCTGCATTTATATTGCCGGGGCAGTAGCTCACGAAGAAGAACACTAATGAAAAGGAGATTTTGAATGTCAAAGAAGGCTAAGTATGTGGGTCTGTTGATTTTTCTTCTGGTTCTGACCCTCAGTCCGTTGAGCGCCCAGGCCGTAGACCCGGCCCGAGCCGAGCTGTTCAAAGTGTCGATCATTGTCGGCGCCGGCGTCATCACTCTGGCGGTTATAGCCGGAGCTTACGGTCAGGCTAAAGCCATCTCGTCAGCCTGCGAGGGTATTTCCCGCAACCCGGCCGCCGGGCCCAGCATCCGCGGCATTCTGATTTTCGGTCTGGTCCTGATTGAGACCCTGGTTATCTATGCTCTGCTGATTACCATCATCATCCTCATGGTCAAGTGGGGCGCTTATTCATAAGCCCGGGCCTCAAAAAAGAGTAGATGGCTCTTAACTTTCTGAAGATATTACTGAGTTCTTTCAAACGGTTTAATGACGATCGCTGCTGGACCGCCTCCATAGTAATTTCCTATTTTTCTTTGCTGTGTCTGGTTCCCCTGGTGGCCCTTTTCTATTATCTCGGGGTCAGGATTCTGGGCAGCTCGGAACTGGTGATTAGAAGTCTGAATATATTCACCGAAGAATTTTTTGCCAGGATGGATCCGGCCTTTTTTAAGCGTTTGCAAGCGCTGGGCGGCAACATCTCCAATCTGGGCTGGTTTGGTCTGGTGGGTTCGCTGGTGGCGGCCTCCTTTCTTTTTTCCAACCTGATTGCCGTCATCAACCAGATTTTCCGGGCCAGGTACCACAAGTCCTTCTTCTATAACCGATTGATAGAGTATGTGGTGATGATGATTGTCGGAATCATCCTGCTGTTATCGCTTTCGATTACCGCCCTCTGGACGGGGTTGCAGAAGTTTCTCAGAGAAAGCGAAGTGGTGGCTGAATTCTTGAATCCGGAACTGATTACTTTTATCAATAACTTTTTTTTCCAGTATCTTCTGCCTTATGGATTAACCCTGCTTTTCCTGTTTACTCTTTATAAGTTCATTCCGGAAACCAGGGTTCACACCCGCAGCGCCCTGCTGGCGGCGGCCATCGCCGCCTTGTTCTGGGAGGTTTTCAAGAGAGGCTTTGCCTTTTATGTCATTCATTTATCGGCCGTGGGCATCGTGCTGTCCAAAATCCTGGCCGGGACCCTGACCTCGGTAATTTTCTTTCTGCTCTGGATATCAGCTTCTCTGGTTATCATGCTCTGGGGCGCGGAGCTGGCAGCCGTGCTTAATGAGCATCTGGATTCGCTCCGGCCGGTTGAGGCCAAAGAAGAGCCGCAGTCCGCTCAGTCTTGAGCCAGATGCCGGGAAAGAAATGTTTCCAGTTGTTTCCTGGGCAAAGCTCCGACCACCGAGTCCACCGGCTGGCCTTTCTTGAAAAGAATCAGGGTGGGTATGCTCATAATCTGATAGCGGGCGGAAACCCCGGGATTCTCGTCGACATTCACCTTAACCACCTTCAACCGGCCGGAATAAGTCTCGGCTATCTGTTCGATAACCGGAGCCACCATCAGGCAGGGGCCGCACCATGGCGCCCAGAAGTCAACCAGCACCGGCAGGCCGGAACTGATTACCTCCTGTTCGAAACTGGCATCGGTGGCCTGAATCAGGTTGCTGCTCATCGGTTGCCTCCACTGTTTAAGTTGATCGCTTTTCGATAGAGGAGTCTGTATTTCCTGATCAGATTGGACCAGGAATGGTCGGCCTGCAGGCAGTTGGTCCGGACTCTGGCCCAGAGTTCAGGGATGGCATAGGTTTCCAGAGCCTGTCCGACCGCCCGGTTCATGGCCTCGGCTGAATAATCTTCAAACACGAATCCGTTGCCTGTTCCCTCGCCGGGAGAAAATTGCTGGACCGTTTCGCGCAGGCCGCCGGTGGCTCTGACCACCGGCACGGTCCCGTAGCGCAGGCCGTGCATCAAGGTCAGACCGCCCGGTTCTTCCAGCGAGGGCATCAGCAGCAGGTCGGCCCCGGCCAGCACCTGATGATAAAGGCCGGCGCTGAATTCGGACCTGAAAGCCAGGCGGCCCCGGTAAATTTTCTGAAGCTCGGCCAGCGCGCGTTCGTATTTTTCTTCTCCCTGACCAACTACCACCAGCTGACAGCTGGAAGAAACCAGAGCTCCGGCAGTTTCCAGAACCAGGTCGATGCCCTTCAGCCTGGTCAGATAACCGACCACTGCCACCAGTGGCCCGTTCTCTTCGCCGGCCAGTTGCAGATCTTTCTGTAGTTGCTTTTTGCAGATCGCCTTTCCGGACTGGTCTACCCGGCTGAAATTAGCCGGCAGGAAATGGTCGGTGGCCGGATTCCATTCTTCGTCGTCGATGCCGTTGCGCAGGCTGTAGAGCGGCTTGCTTTTTCTGGAAATGAAGGCGCAGATGTCGGGCCGGTTGGCCAGGACCTCGTCCCGGTAAGTCCGGCTGACGGTGTTGACCACGTCGGCGAACAGGATACCGGCCTTGAGAAAGCTGAATTTTCCCTTGAAGGCCAGTTGATGCGAATTCAGATAGTTCCAATCGAGGCCGGTCAGGCGCAGCGATTCGGCCGGAAACTCGCCCTGATAGGAAAAATTATGTATGGTCAGGACACAGGCCGTTTTCTTGAGCGACGGTTTTTTCTGGTAAATGGATTTCAGGAGCATCGGCACCAGGCTGGCCGGCCAGTTGTGACAGTGGATGAGGTCGAATTTAAGACGGTTTCCGGACAGGAATTCGCAGACCGCCCGATTAAAAAAAATGAAGCGTTCGGCGTTATCGGGATAATCTCCCTGGGGTGAACCGTAGATATAATCCCGGTGAAAGTATTTTGGCTGGTCGATGAGGTAGATTAAACAGCGGCCCTGTTCTGCCCGGTAAATGGTGGCCGGAAGTTTTTTCTCTCCGACCGGAACCTGAAGTTCTTCCGCTATGATTTTTTTGCCGAGAGCCTCAATTTCAGGCCGTCGGTAATGGGGGAGGAAAAGGCTGACCTGGAGACCGGAACGGGCCAGAAACCTGGCCAGGCCGGCTACCGCTTCGGCCAGCTCGCCCGAGCGGGCCAGGGGCGCCAGCTCCGGCGTTACCATGGCGATTCTGAGCTTATCTGCCATAAGAAAAAATGATAGCTGGCCGGCGGAGAAAAATCAATCAGCCGGGCCGAACGGCCAGGCCTGAGGGCGGCCTCAAGGCGGGAAGAATTCTATTCAGCCCAGCCCAGCTTTTCTTTTACCAGCTGGTAATAACTTCGCCAGGGGGAGGTTACCAGCGACAGCGACAGCTTTGATTTTTTGACTGCTATGATTGCGTTCCTGGGGATGGTTTCGCCGCGCTGGCCGTCTATCGTCAGGTAAACCTTCTCTTCCGGTGTCAGCAACTTGATTTTTACCTCAACCTCAGAGGGGATCAGCAGCGGCCGGAAGGATAGGGTATGGGGACAGATGGGCGTCAGGATGATGGATTCAATCCCGGGATGGACTATGGGCCCCCCGGCCGATAGTGAATAAGCGGTGGACCCGGTGGGGCTGGAAAGGATCAGACCGTCCCCCTTGAGACGGGTAACCTCCTGGCCGTTGATGAAAATCAGCAGTTCGATCATCCTGGCCAGGGCGGACTTATTCAGCACCGCATCGTTCAGACAGATATCCTGCCGGTCGCCATATGAGATCTCCAGAAGGCTGCGCCGGCTGATGAAACCATTCTTATTCTGGATAAAAGCCTTTAGAACCGGCAGGGCCTCGGCCACCGGTATTTCGGTCAGGAAGCCGAGCCGGCCCAGGTTGATGCCGATGACCGGAATACCGGACCTGGCGGCCTGGGGAGCGATGCTGAGCAGAGTGCCGTCTCCGCCCAGGACAATCAGCGCCTGGCACCGTTCCGCCAGCCGGTCGCGCTCCACCCCGCTCTTCAATCCGATTTTCTCGGCGGCGATTTTTTCCGGCAACGGTTCAATTTTATTGGCTTTCAGGAAGGCAATGATTTCCCTCAGCACCCGGTCGACACCCGGGGCGTGGGGTTTGATTACCAGGCCGATGGTTTTAATTTTCTGTCTGGTGGCCATGGGGCAGAATCTCCTGAATTTTCTTCTTTATTTTCTCCGGGCTTAAACCGCCGGACCCGATTCTCAGCCAGGCCAGGAACTCCCGGTTTCCCTTCTGTCCCAGAGTGTTGCAGGCCAGCAGGTCCTGGACTGCGTAGCCCATCTCCATGGCTGAGGTCAGGATTTTCTCCAGGACCTCCCGGTGGACCCGGCTGTCCCTGATTATACCTTTTTTGCCGACCTGATTTCGACCGGCTTCAAACTGCGGTTTAATAAGAACCAGTACCTCGCCCGATGCCATTATTTTACGCACGGCCGGAAGTATTTTGAGAACAGAGATAAAGGAGACGTCGATCACGGTCAGTCCGGGTGCCTCCGGCAGGTCTTCCGGCTGAAGATAGCGGGCATTTTTTTCCAGGGTGATGACCCTCGGGTCCCGGCGGAGCTTCCAGTCCAGTTGTTTAATGTTTACATCCAGAGCATAGACCTTTCTGGCTCCGGCCTGCAGCAGGCAGTCGGTGAAGCCGCCGGTGGAACAGCCGATATCCAGGACCACCAGGTCTGTGACCGGTATCTTGAAGCAGCGCAATCCCTGTTCCAGTTTGGCCCCGGCCCGGCTCACATAGGGAAAGGGTTCCTGGACCGAAATCAGAGCCTGGGGGGTGACCAGCTGTCCGGGTTTGAGGGCAGGCTGATGGTCGACCAGGACCCGGCCGGCCAGAACAAGAGCCTGGGCTTTTTCGCGGCTGGGGGCCAGACCTTTCCGGGTCAGGAGCAAGTCCAGGCGAATCTTTTCCATCCCGCTTCGGCTAAATCAGTTTTCGCTTTCGGTAAAATTCCCTGATGGCCGTGGTCAGACTGTCGGCATCCAGACCGAGTACCCGGCGGATTTCTTCCGGTTTGCCATGGGGATAAACATCGGACGGCAGGCCGAAAGATTTGAAGGCAGGGCCGTAAATCTCGTGACGGTCGAGCATTTCTCGCAGAGCGCTGCCAAAGCCACCTTCAACCACGCCTTCTTCCAGGCTGATTATGACCCTGGCTTTTCTGGCCAGTTCGGGCAGGAGAATCTCGTCCAGCGGACGGGCAAATCGGGCATTAACCACTGCCAGGGATATTCCTTCCTGTTCCAGCCGGCGGGCCACTTCCAGTCCGGGTGCCACCATGGTGCCGTAGGCTACCAGCAGGTCGTTCCCGGGTTTCATGACCTCGGCCTGACCGGCGGGGATGAACCGGAATTCTTTGTCCAGGGGGATGCCAAGACCTGCTCCCTTCGGGAAACGGATGGCCACCGGGTGTCCATACTGGAAAGCCGAATAAACCATATGGCGCAATTCATTCTCGTCCCGGGGAGCCATCAAAATCATATTAGGCAGATGTCTCAGGTAGGCAATGTCATTGGTCCCCTGATGAGTGGGGCCATCTTCCCCCACTATTCCGGCCCGGTCCAGGGCAAAGACGACCGGCAGGTCCATCAGGCAGACTTCGTGGAAAATCTGGTCATAAGCCCGCTGCAGAAAAGTGGAATAAATCGCTACCAGGGGCTTCAGTCCTGAAATAGCCAGTCCGGCGGCAAAATTGACGGCGTGCTGTTCGGCAATGCCCACATCGAAGAAGCGGTCCGGATTCTCGTCGGCAAACCTGTTAAGGCCGGTGCCGTCGGTCATGGCCGCGGTGATGGCCATGATCCGCGGGTCGGTGCGGCCGAGATCGGCTACCGCTTCCCCGAACACCCGGGAGTAGCTGGGCAGGTTTTCCCGGCTTGCGGGTTCGCCGGTGGCGATGACAAAGGGCGAAGCGCTGTGGAACTTTTCCGGATTGAGCTGGGCCGGCCGATAGCCCTTGCCTTTCTGGGTTACGCAGTGGATAAGAATCGGGCCGGGGTAGTTGCGGGAATTCTCCAGAGCCTCGATCAGACTGTGCAGGCTGTGGCCGTGAATGGGGCCGATGTATCTGATCCCCAGTTCTTCAAAGAAGACTCCGGGGAAGAAGGTTTTTTTGATCATGTCTTCCAGCGCCCGGGCGGCCCTTATCAACGGCCAGCCGAGTTTCGGGATGGACCTTAAAACCGACTTGGTCTGTTCTTTTATTTTGAGGTACGGCTGACCGGAAACCAGGTAGGAAAGATACCTGGACAGGGCTCCGACGTTGGGGGAGATGCTCATTTCATTATAATTTAGGACGATGATCAGCCTTTCCCGCAGGTGGCCGATCTGGTTGAGGGCTTCGTAGGCCACCCCGCCGGTCAGGCTGCCGTCGCCCACCACCGCGATGACGTTATGATTTTCGCCCTTCCGGTCGCGGGCCACGGCCAGGCCCAGAGCCGCCGACAGGGCGGTTGAAGCATGACCGGTATTGTAAATATCATGCGGGCTTTCTTCGAGACAGGGGTAGCCGAGCAACCCTCCGAACTGACGAAGACGAGTAAATTCTTTCTGGCGGCCGGTCAATAGTTTGTGAGTGTAGCACTGGTGCCCGACGTCCCAGACAATCTTATCCCGGGGTGAGTCGAAAACATAATGCAGAGCCAGGGTTAACTCCACCACGCCCAGGTTGGAAGCCAGGTGCCCGCCGGTGCGAGAAACAGTCTCAATGATCCTGGCCCTGAGTTCGGCGGCCAGCTCAACCAGTTCTTTAACCGTCAGTTTCTTCAGGTCTTCCGGGCCCTTTATTCCGGGCAATATCTTTTCCGGGCTCATGATTTCTCCTCCCGGTTGGGCCGGAGTTGGGTGATGAAAAAAGTCAGAAGGTAAGAATCCAGGCCGGCTCCGGCCAGGGACCGGGCGGCTTGCCCCAGCCAGGTTTCAAGAAGTTCCAGGGCCGCCGGCAATCCCAGAATTCTGGCCAGATTGGGGCGAAAAGCTTTTCCGGCAGGGCGGTCCTGGGCCAGGTCCTGGAGGTCATCGCGGAGCTGGAAAGCCAGCCCCAGGTACAAACCGTAGCTGTCCAGACTCTGGAGCGCGGCCTCCGGGGCTCCGGCCAGCCTGGCCCCGCTCGTGGCCGACACTCTGATTAAACCGGCCGTCTTTCTGGAAGCCATCTCCTGGTAAGCGGCCGGGTCATGATTGTCAGAACCGAAATTGACGTCCAGCCACTGCCCGGCGACCATCCCCCGCGGACCGGCGGCGGCAGCAATTTCGGCCGCAACTCTGGCTTTGACCCGGTGGTCATTTTCGGGAGCCGGAGCCGCGGCCAGTATCTCAAAAGCCAGGGTCAGCAGGCCGTCTCCAGCCAGCAGGGCCAGGGCCTCTCCAAATTTTTTGTGACAGGAAGGTTGACCCCGCCGGAAATCGTCGTCATCCATCAGTGGCAGGTCGTCGTGAATCAGGGAGTAATTGTGGATGAATTCTACGGCGCAGGCATAGGGCAGAAGCAACTCCTCCTCGGCTCCGAAATGTTCTCCGCCGGCCAGGAGCAGCAGCGGTCGAAACCGTTTTCCGCCGCCCAGAACGGCGTAGCGCATGGCTTCAAACAGCGGCGAATCTTCGCCCGAAAGATAGTCGCTCAGGGCTTTTTCCAGTCGAACTCGCTTCCGGTCCAGATACAGCGCTGCGTCCATAGTCAAAGTCCTGGTCAGCTTTCCTCTTCGTCTTCTTCCTCTTCCTGCGAGCCTTCCAGGGCGGAAGAATTCAGGTCTTCCGGGTTGAAATCGCGGGCCTGCAGTTCGCCCTTTTCGTCTTTGAGCAGGATTTCGATCTTCTTTTCAGCCTTATCCAGCTCGGCTCTCAAAAACCTGGTTAACTTGACGCCCTTTTCAAACAGGGCCAGAGATTCATTCAGAGCCAGGTTGCCTTTTTCCAGTTTGCCGACGATCTGTTCCAGTTCGGCCAGGGCTTTTTCAAAATTCATCTCTTTTTCTTTGGTAGTCATTGGTTCTCCTTGATGAACTTTGATTCGATCTTAACCCGGGGGTCAACCCGGTTGACCCGGCAGTTGAGCTCTCCCCGGTAGAAGGAAACGATGACCTCTTCGCCTGGTTCCACCTCGCTCGCTTTTTGCACCGGCAGCAGGCCGCCGGCCTTCCAGCAGATGGCGTAGCCCTTCTTGATTACGTTAAGGGGAGAAAGGTTATTGAGCGAGGAGGACAGCCGCTCCCAGTTTGCCTTCAGGTCGTTCAGCTTGATCTGCAACAGATGGCACATCGTCTGCTTTAACTGCTGATTGCGGTTTTTATAATCGGACAGGACCTGTTTCCTGGTTTGAATGGCCTTCCAGGCCCGGTTGTCGAGTTCGTCCACCCTCTGGCTCAGACTCAGCAGACGATACTTGAAGTTCCTGACGATTCGCTCTTCAGCCAGGAGGTTGACCCGGCTGCGCTGCCTCTCCAGGAAATATTTTTCCAGCTGCCAGAGGCGGTTGAGGAGGTGGTCGATTTTTTCCCGGAATTCTTCCTCCCTGGAGACAACCATTTCAGCCGCAGCCGAGGGGGTGGAAGCTCTGATGTCGGCCACAAAGTCGGCGATGGTGAAGTCTATTTCGTGACCGACGGCCGAAATAACCGGCTTGGTCTTCATACAATTGAAGATAGCCCGGGCCACCGTCTCTTCGTTGAAAGCCCAGAGGTCTTCGATCGAACCGCCGCCGCGGCCGACGATGACCACGTCAATGTCATCCCGGCGGCTGAAATAATCCAGGCCCTGAGCGATGTTCCGGGCCGCCCCTTCACCCTGGACCAGAGAAGGATAGATGATAATGTGGAGTCGGTTGAAGCGTCGTTCGATAATCCGCAGGATATCGCGGATAGCCGCTCCGGTGGGGGAGGTCACGATGCCGATTTTTTTTGGCAGCAGGGGGAGCTTTTTCTTGTATTTGGGGTCGAACAGGCCTTCAGCCTGCAGCCTGGCCTTGAGCTGTTCAAAGGCCAGTTGCAGCGCTCCCTTGCCGCGCGGTTCCAGTTTTTCCACCACCAACTGGTAATCGCCGCTCTTTTCATAGACGGTTATCCGGCCCCCGCAGATAACCTTGAGCCCGTCTTTCAACTCAAAACGGGGGGACAGGTTGTTTCTCTTCAACTCCGACTTGATGCGGCTGGCATCGCTCCGGAACATTACCGCCCGCAGCTGGGCGCCTTCGTCTTTAAGGGTGAAGTAAAAATGGCCGGAAGCCGGCTGCCGGAGGTTGGAAATCTCTCCTTCCACCCAGACAAAGGGAAAGGCAGATTCCAGTTCCAGCCGGACCAGCCTGGTGAGCTCGCTGACGGTATAAACACGGTCCTTGACTATCAGGCTCTCAGTCTTCACTCTGTTCCTCGGTTAAAAGCTCGCGCTTTATTGTTAGCGCTTTTCCGCTGGCCGGGTCAACAGCCAGGTAAACTGCGCTCAGCATCAGGCCGTCGGTGGCCGGCTCAAAACGCTGGGCTCTGGAGGTCAGGAACCGCTGCAGCGCCTGTTCCGGCTTCATGCCGATGACGGAGTTCAGGCCGCCGGCCATGCCGACGTCGGTAATGTAGGCCGTGCCGCCGGGCAGCAGCCTTTCGTCGGCAGTGGGTATATGGGTATGGGTGCCGATGACGGCCGATACCCGTCCGTTCAGGTACCAGCCCAGGGCCTGTTTCTCAGAGGTGGCCTCGGCGTGAAAATCTATTATAACTATCGGAGTAATCGGGGTTATTTCGGCCAGCAACCGGTCTGCGGTCAGGAAGGGGCAATCGATCGGTTCCATAAACACCCGACCCTGCAGGTTGACCACGGCCGCTTTAATTCCTCTTTCGCTCTGATAGATATAATAGCCGTGGCCGGGATTGACGGCCGGATAATTGGCCGGGCGCAGCAGCCGGCCTTCCTTTTCCATATAGTTCAGGACTTCTTTTTTGTCCCAGATGTGGTTGCCTGAGGTCAGGACGTCCACCTGGAAAAATAATTCCTTGCCGATTTCTTCGGTCAAGCCGTTGCCGCCGGCGGCGTTTTCCGCGTTGGCCACCACCAGGTCGGGCCGGTATTTTTTCCGGAGTTCGGGCAGAAACCGGGACAGCGCCCTGCGCCCGGGGCGACCGATGAGGTCCCCGATGAACAGCACTCCGAATTTATCTGGCATACTCCACCGCCCTCATCTCTCTTATGACCATGACCTTGATCTGGCCCGGATAGTCAAGCTCGTCTTTTATTTTCTGGGCGATATCCCGGGCAATGACCATGGCCCGGTCGTCCGAGATTTTCTGGGCGTCGACGATGATCCTGATTTCCCGTCCGGCCTGCAGGGCGAAGGCTTTGGCCACGCCCTCAAATGAGGTGGCAATCTGTTCCAGTTTCTCCAGGCGCTGGATGTAGGTTTCCAGCAATTCGCGCCTGGCGCCCGGTCTGGCGGCGGACAGGGTGTCGGCGGCCTGGACCAGCACCGCCTCCACCGACGGAAAATCTATATCCCGGTGATGGGAAGCTATGGCCTGAATGACCGCTTCCGATTCGCCGTACTTCTTGGTCAACTCCACCGAAAGTTCGGTGTGGGTGCCCTCGTAATCCTTGTCCACGGCCTTGCCGATGTCGTGGAGCAACCCGGCCCGCAGGGCCACGTTGACGTCGGCCCCAAGCTCCCGGGCCATCAGGGCGGCCAGCATGGCCACCTCTTTGGAATGTTGCAGCACGTTCTGGCCGTAGCTGGTGCGGTATTTCAATTTCCCCAGGTATTTGACCAGCTCGGGATGCAGGTTCTGGATGCCGAGCTCGTACAGGGTATTTTCGCCTTCCTGTTTAATCTTTTCTTCCAGCTCGGCCTTAACCTGTTCCACGATATCTTCGATCCTGGCCGGATGGATTCGGCCGTCGGCCACCAGTTTTTCAATGGCCATCCGGGCCAGCTCCCGCCGCAGCGGGTCAAAACTGGAAAGGATGACCGCCTCGGGCGTGTCATCGACGATGATGTCGACCCCGGTCGCCATCTCCAGAGCTCTGATATTACGACCTTCGCGCCCGATTATCCTGCCCTTCATATCGTCTGAGGGCAGGTCCACCACCGAAACCGTGGTTTCCACCACGTGCTCGGCGGCCGAGCGCTGGATGGCGTTGGAAATTATTTCCCTGGCCAGAGCCTTGCTTTTTTCCCGGGTTTCTTCTTCTACCCGCCGGATCGACTGGACAGCCTGCAGCTTAGCCTCGTCTTCAATCTTTCTGATCAAGGTGTTGCGAGCTTCTTCCTGGGTCAGGCCGGCAATGCGCTCCAGCTCTTCAGTCTGCTTCTGAAGAGTCTCGGTGATCTTCTGTTCCAGGACCTCCAGCTCCTTCTCTTTTCCATACAGGCGGCGTTCCTTGGCCGACAGGTCCCTTTCTTTTCTTTCCAGGTTCTGGTAGCGCCTTTCCAGGGCTTCTTCTTTATTGAGGAGCCTTCTCTCCAGCTCGCTCAATTTACGTCTTTTTTCCCTGGTTTGAGCTTCCAGCTCGGCCTGCCGGGCGGCATCCTTTTCCCGGGCCTCAATTTCAGCCTGTTTCTTGATCTTTTCGGCCTCTTCGGACGCCCTGGCCAGTATCTCTTTCGCCTGGGCTTCAGCTCGCAGCAGTCCTTTCAGTCCGCGGCTCCTCTTGAGCAGCAGGAAAATAAAAACCAGCAGAATTAATGATAAAACGGGAATTCCCGCCATCAATACGGCCTTCATGGGCAAACCTCCTCACCGGACCATAAAGCCAAAGGAGTCGGGGTGAGGTCAGGCCATCACTCTGGAAGGTTAAAGAGCTTCCGCCCCTTAAGACCGCGGCCGAAGCCGCAGTGTTTTCTCTCTGAAAATATCCCGCAATTAGACTCCAGGTCTAATCTATCAAAAGAAATTGCCAAAAAATCTCCTGAATTAAGGGGTAAGTTTTTCCAGAGGTTCATAATCATTTTCATGTTGTTTAACCTGATCCTCAATCCTGGCCAGTTCCGTCTCCAGACGGCCCAGGGCTTCTCTCAGTTGATCAATCCTGCTTTCTGACACGAACAGTTCATCGGCAATGTTCAGAGCGGTCAGGACGGCGATTTTGGCCACATCCGACGACCGCGATTTCAGGGCTACATCCCGCATCTTCTGATCAACGAAAGAAGTCAACTGGCCGATGTATCTCTCGTCTTCTTCTCCTTTGACGCAGATCCTGTATTTATTTCCAAAAATTTCAATCTCGATTATTTTTTCTTTCATACACCCAGCTTTTCCATCTGAGTGATCAGCGCTTCAATCCGACTCTTGACCTCTTCTTTTTCTTCTTGCAGCTTTTTGAGCTCTTCTTCCAGGCTGCCCAGTTTCCTGAGCCTTTCTTCCAGCTCTTTCTTATCGGCTTTCAGGTGCTTCAGCTCATCCTTCAGGCGGGCATTTTCCTGGGAAAGCCGGGAAAAATGCTCCACAATCTGTGTTATCTTGCCCTCCAGTATTTTAATCCGCTCCAGTTCGGATGTCAATTTAGCCTCCTTATCTCAACTGAATCTTAAGGGTGGATTTAAGTTGAGAAATTATTTCCTGCATCGCCCGGTCCACTTCTTCGGTCTGAAGGGTGCGGGCCGAATGCCGGAAGTAAAACCGGACGGAAAAGCTGACTTTTCCCGGCGGCAGGGCCTTTCCCTGAAACCGGTCATAAATCAGGAAATTCTCAAGACAGGCTATATTAAGCTTTTGCAGTTGCTGCTGGATCTGCTGGTAGGTAAGGCTATCGTCCACCAGGAAGGACAGGTCGCGGCTGGTTCCCGGGTATCTGGGAACCGGCTGGAAGCTGAAAGCCCGGGGTTGCCGGCTCAGAAGTTCCTGGAGACTAATTTCGGCGCAGTAAGCCGGGCGTTCCAGGTCATAACTCCTGGCCAATCTGGCGTTAAGCAGTCCCAGCAGACCGACGGGCTCATTCTTGACCAGGATTTTAAGGGCCTGGCCCGGTTCAAAGAACGGGTGCTCAACCGGCTCAAAGGAAAGCTGTTCGTGGCCCAGGTAGCCGCAGATGTCTTCCACCGCCCCTTTAAGCACAAAGAAATCGGTTTCCTTCTCCTCTTCCCGCCAGGTCCGGCCCGACCTGAGGCCGGTGGTCAGAATCCCCAGATTCAGGTTTTCGCGATGGGTTTCTTCCTCTTCCCAGTAATAGATATTGCCCACCTCAAAAATGTGCACGCCCTCGGCTTCCCGGTTAAAATTCCAGACGGCATTTTCCACCAAACCGGGGAGCAGAGAGGTTCTCAGGATTGATAACTTGGAGGAAATCGGATTCTGAAGCTTGATCGGCCGGCAGCCGGTCTGCCAGAGCTGTTCCTTCTCCGGGTCGGCGAAGCTGAAATTGATGACTTCGTCAAAGCCGTGGTGGAACAGAACCTCTTTCAGTCGCCAGACCCGGTCTCTTTTCCGGTCGGCCGGCAGGTCGAATGATTTGACCGGGGTGACGGCGCTCGGGATTCGGTCGTAGCCGTAGAAACGGGCCACTTCCTCCACCAGGTCGGCTTCTCTTTCCAGGTCGACCCGGAAACCGGGTATCTCGGCCGTCCAGACCAGGGGACTTTGTTCCTTAAGTTTGAGCCCAAGGCCGGTGAGAGTTTTCACCACGAAGTCCGGCTCTATTTCCAGGCCGAGAAGCTCATTAACTCTCCTCAGGCGCAGGTTTACGGTTCGGGGTTTTCTGGGGGCCGGATAGACGTCGAGCAAACCTTTGGAAACACGACCTCCGAATTCACACAGCAGGGAAGCGGCCATGATCGCGGCCGCGGGCGCGGCGTTGGGGTCGACGCCCCTTTCAAACCGGTAGGAAGCATCGGTGCTCAACCCCAGTTTCTTGGCCGTCAACCGGATAGAAACCGGGTTGAAGTTGGCGCTTTCTATGAACACATCAGTGGTGGTCTCGGTAATGCCCGAGTCTTCCCCGCCGATCACTCCGGCGATGGCCAGCGGAGTGGTTTCGTCGGCAATCACCAGCATCTCTGGGTCGAGTTCCGCTGTCTGGCCTTCTAGAGTGCGAATGGTCTCGCCCTTGCGGGCCTTCCGGATTTTAATTCTGGCTCCCCTTATTTTGCTCAGGTCGAAGGTGTGGATCGGCTGGCCGAGAGAAAAACAGACGTAGTTGCTGATGTCCACGACGTTATTAATCGGCCTGAGACCGATTGCTTCCAGCCTCTTTTTAAGCCAGTCGGGAGAGGGGCCGACTTTAACTCCCTTGACCACCAGGCCGCAGTATCGCGGGCAGAGCCGGGGATCCAGGATGTTGATGTCGACCATCCCGGCCGTGGTCTGCGGCAGCTCCCGCAGCGGCCAGTTCCTGGTTTTCAGGCTGAGTCCCAGGAGAGCGGCTATTTCCCTGGCCACTCCCAGGTGTCCGAGAGTGTCGGGACGGTTGGCATAGGTTTCTATCTCATAGACGGTGTCATCTTCATAGCTGCTCGTTGTCTCCACCATCAGTCCGATCTGGTTCAGACAGTCGGCCAGCTCCTCGGGATTGAGGTTGAGGTTGACGTATTCTTTCAGCCAGGCGTAGGATATTTTCATCTTCGATTAAACTGCCTTAAGAATCTTAAATCGTTCTCGTAAAAATGTCTGATTTCCGGAATCTGGAAGGCGAACATGGCCGTCCGGTCTATGCCCAGACCGAAGGCCCAGCCCGAATAAACTTCCGGGTCGATGTTAACGTTCTTGAAAACCTGGGGGTCAACCATTCCGGCTCCCAAGATTTCTTTCCAGCCGCTGCCCCCGCACACCCGGCAGTTCCGGTCCTGTCCGCCGCAGACAATGCATTCTATGTCCACCTCGGCCGAAGGTTCGGTGAACGGGAAGAAACTAGGCCGGAAGCGCAATTTTATTTTTTCTCCGAACAGGGCTTTAAGGAAGTATTCCAGAGTTCCTTTCAGATGAGCAAAGGTTATGCCCTTATCCACCACCAATCCCTCCACCTGATAAAACATCGGCAGATGGGTGGGGTCGGGAGTTTCCCGGCGGAAGACTTTCCCGGGGATTATTATTCTTATGGGCGGCTTCTTTTTTTCCATCACCCTGATCTGAACAGGAGAAGTGTGAGTCCGGAGCAATAGCTGGTCGTTTATGTACAGAGTGTCCCAGCTGTCCCGGGCCGGGTGGTGGGGCGGAAAATTAAGGGCTTCAAAATTGTAGTAATCGGTTTCAATCTCCGGGCCTTCTTCCACGGAAAAGCCCATGGAAACAAAAATTCGCTCGATTTCTCTCTGAAAAAGAGTGATGGGGTGAGGGGCTCCCCAGTAGAGCTGCCGGCCGGGAAGCGTCAGGTCCTCAAGCTGTTTAACCCAGGCCGGAGCCTGCAATTTCTGCTCCAGCTCGGCCAGTCGGTTCTGGATTTCGGATTTCAGCTCGTTGAGCATCCGCCCGGCGCTCTTTTTTTCCTCCGGGCCCAGGGTTTTGAACTCTTCGAACAGCAGGGTCAGATGGCCTTTCTTCCGGCCGAGGAATTGCTGGCGCAGTTCTTCGACTCCCCGCGCCTCCTTTATCCTGGATACCTGGTCGGCAAAAAGGCGACGATAATGTTCTATCTTTTCCAGCAGGTTGCTCATGGCCCCGCTCAGACCTGGGCTTGTTTGACTTTATCCACCAGAAAAGCAAAAGTCTGGGGCGCGGAGACGGCGATTTCGGCCAGTATTTTCCGGTCGAGGTCGATGTTCAGGGTTTTCAGTCCCTTGATAAACCGGCTGTATGACAGGCCGTTGGCTTCGGCCGCGGCTTTGATTCTGACAATCCACAGCTGGCGGAAATCTCTTTTCTTGGCCCGGCGGTCGCGATAGGCGTACTGCAGGCCCTTTTCCACAGTCTCCTTGGCTGTGCGATAATTACTTTTTTTAGTTCCCCAGTAACCCTTGGCCAGTTTTAATATTTTTTTTCTACGGGCTCTTTTCTTGGCGCTTCTTTTTACTCTTGGCATGGACGCTTCTCCTTTTTAGAAATGATGTCAACAGTCAGTCTGGAAGGCCTGCCTAAAAATCATAAGGCAGCATTTTCTTGACGGTCTTGCGGTCAGCCGGGCTCAGCTCGGCCGGCTTGCCCAGTTGCCTGATTCTCTTGGCGGCCTTTTTAGTCAGAATGTGGCTCTTGTTGGATTTTTTGTGCAGCACCTTTTTGCTGGCTGTTATCTTGAACCTCTTTCTGGCTGCTTTGTTGGTTTTTAGTTTTGGCATCTTTACCTCCTGTTTTTATCGGCACTATCAACGCCGTGCTGGCCCAATCGTGCATCTTGACTTCGCCGTCCTGGCGGGCGATGTCGGAGACATCGGCCAGGACTCTGTCCATAATCTGCTGGGCCATCTCGGGATGAGCTCTCTCTCGGCCTCGTATCATTATTGTTATCTTGACCTTGTTGCCTTCCTCTATGAACCGGCGGACGTGTTTCAGCTTGAAGTTGTAATCATGGATGCTGATTTTCGGCCGGAACTTGATTTCTTTTATCTGGACCTGTTTCTGGTGCTTTTTGGCTTCGTGTTCTTTCTTATGCAGTTCGTAGAGGAACTTGCCGTAATCCATGATCCGGCAAACCGGCGGGGAAGCCTGGGGAGCGATCTCCACCAGATCCAGTCCCTTTTCCCTGGCCAGGGCCAGGGCCTGCTGAACCGTCATGACTCCCAGCTGGTTTTTATCCTCGTCAATCACTCTGATCTCCGGAACTCTGATCATCTCATTAATCCGGTGTGGTTTTTCCTTGCTCTTGGCCGGACGGTAGGGTTCTCGATGATAAATAGTTGACCTCCTTTATGATAAATTTATTTCCAGGGATTTATTATTCACCAGTTCTTTCAGTCGAGCCAGCAAATGGTCAAGGGCTACCTGGCCGTGGTCGCCCTGACCGTGAATTCTGAGAGACAGGTTGCGCTGGCTGACTTCCTTATCGCCGACGATAGCCATCAGCGGCACCTTCTGCATCTCGGCCTGTCTGATTTTTTTATTGACCTTCTCTCTGGAATCGTCGACCTGAACTCTGAATCCTTCAGCCCGGAGGAGTTCCTGCAGTTCCCGGGCGTAGGCTTCGTGCCGGTCGGCTATGGGCAGTATGGCCATCTGGACCGGGGCCAGCCAGAGGGGAAAACTCCCCTTGTAATGTTCGATCAGCACTCCGAAAAACCTTTCCAGCGACCCCAGCAGCGCCCGGTGAATCATAAAGGGCCGGTGGAAATTGCCGTCCTCTCCCACGTAGCTCAGCTCGAAGCGCTCGGCCAGGTTGAAATCCAGCTGAACGGTGGTGCACTGCCAGAGGCGTCCGATGGCGTCCTTGATCTTGATGTCAATCTTGGGCCCGTAAAAAACGCCTTCCCCCTCGTCAATCTGGTAGGGTAAGCCGGCGTGCTTCAGGGCTTCTTCCAGAGCTTTTTCCGCTTTATCCCAGTCTTCCAGCCTGCCGACGTACTTATCGGGCCTGGTGGCCAGATATATCCCGTAATCTCTGAAGCCGAAAGCGCTGAGGAGTTTGACGGCCAGGCGGATGACCTTTTTGATTTCGTCTTCCAGCTGGTCGCCGCGACAGAAGATATGGGCATCATCCTGGGTGAAACCGCGCACCCGGCAGAGACCGTGAAGCACCCCGCTTCTTTCATAACGATAAACGGTGCCCAGCTCGGCCCAGCGCAGGGGAAGTTCCCGGTATGACCGCTGCTTTGATTTATAGGCAATTATGTGGAAAGGGCAATTCATGGGTTTGAGCTGGTACTTGAAGCCTTCAAATTCCAGGGGCGGGAACATGGCGTCATAGAATTCGGTATGTCCGCTTCTTTTCCAGAGGTCGAGCTTGGCGATGTGGGGGGAATAAATGAAATCGTACCCGTCCTTTAAGTGTTCCTCTTTCCAGAAAGCTTCTATCAGGTGACGGATTATGGCTCCTTTCGGATGCCAGATGACCAGCCCCCCGCCCAGGTCCTCGCTGGTGCCGTAGAGGTCGAGTTCCTGACCGAGGTGGCGGTGGTCGCGTTTCCTTGCTTCTTCCAGGAAATTCAGGTAATCTTCGAGCTCTTTCTGGCTGAAGAAGGCGGTTCCGTATATCCTCTGCATCTGGGGGCCGCGCTCATCGCCTTTCCAGTAGGCTCCGGAGACCGAAAGCAGCTTGAAATGCCGGATATAGCCGGTTGAGGGCAGATGAGGGCCCAGGCAGAAATCCACGAAATCTCCCTGCTGGTAACAGGAAACCTGCTGGCCGCCTTTTTCCTGGATGAGCTCCACCTTCAGGCTCTGTCCGCGGGTTTGAAATAATTTTATGGCTTCTTCTTTGCTCAGAATCAGACGTTTTACGGGCTGGTCCAGGTTGACTATTTCCCGCATCCTCCGCTCTATGGCTTCCAGGTCTTCGGGGGTAAAGGGAGTGTCGCGGAGAAAGTCGTAATAAAAACCGTTCTCGATGGCCGGACCGACACCCACCTGAATTCCAGGGAAGAGGTCGGTGACGGCATGAGCCAGCAGGTGGGCGGCGCTGTGCCTCAAAACTTCCAGGGCTTCGGGGTCGCCGAAAAAGACCGGGGAGATCTCCCTTTCCCTGTCGGCCGGATAGCTGAGGTCAAGGAGCTGGCCATTTGAACGGAAGAGTACCGGTTTTTCCGAAAGGCGAATTTCAGGCAGCAATTCGGACAGAGGAGAACCCTTTTTTATAAAAAAAACAGACTCCTCTACCTTAATTCTTAGCAGGTCTTCCATCGGTTCAATTCAACTTTTTACTTTAGCTCTATCTTATCATAAACGGGCCAATTTTTATCCGCAGGAGATAAAAATTAGAAAAGATGGTAGGCGCGGAGGGGATTGAACCCACGACCTCTTCCGCGTCAAGGAAGCGCTCTCCCACTGAGCTACGCGCCTGTCCAACGCTTTTATAAGCTCATATATATTAATTAAATCTGCCCTTAACTGTCAAGCAGAGGGTATTTTTGTGGCCTCTCCGCTTCTTTGCCGGCTGAAATAGTATGAGGGGCAGGCCACGTCGCGCCGCCCTCTGAAAATCTTCCATTGCCGATTCTTTATTGGCGTGGAATAGGCAGAGGGTCCTGTCACGGCGCGCCTCCTTCCGTCCTCGCTCCACCCATCCCCCCGCGGGGAACCCCTTCCGCTGCGGGCGGTTCGGAGACACGCCGTGCCACCCTTCTGCTGTTCTGGCTGTCAAGCAAGAAAAAATAGAGGCCATCGTCTTATTCGGGCCCTTTGAGAAGGCGGGCGAATAGGCTGGCGCTGAGGTAAGGTGGGCAGCTGGTTTTCAGGTCAGTTGCCCTGTTAATGGCTGACAATCGGCCCGGAGATGGCTATAATAAAATTATGATCGGGCTGATGTCGGATTCTCATGACCATCTGCCGGCCATCAGGAAGGCGGTGGACCTTTTTAACCGGCTGGGCTGCTCGCTGGTAATTCACGCCGGTGACGTGGTAGCTCCGTTTGCCGCCAGAGAGCTGAAGAGCCTGAAGTGTCCGGTGAAGGCGGTGTTTGGCAACTGCGACGGCGAAAAAGATGGCCTGGCCTCGGTTTTCAGCGAGTTCGGGCAGATTGCCGCCGGCCCCCTCGCTTTCAACCATGCCAATCTTCGTTTCTACGTCTCTCATTACCCGGTCGAACAGCCTCCGGCCGGGGCCGAGGTGGTGGTTTTCGGCCATACTCACCGGGCTCAGGTCAACCGGGACGGGAACCTGTTGGTGGTCAATCCCGGGGAAGTCTGCGGCTGGGTCAAGGGAGTGAGCACTGTAGCCGTCCTGGACCCGGCGACCCTGGTGGTGGACATAATACCTTTATAAGGCCATAGGACAGGGGAGGCGGATGAAGGGTATAAGCAACAGGCAGAAGCCGGCCTGGTTTAAGAGCCGGAAACAGGGCCAGAAAAGCTCTGGTCCGACCCGATATGACCGCTCCGGCTGGAAAAAGAAAAGGGAATCCGGAAGAAAGCCCGGACCCTGAAGACAGGGTCGGCATTAGACTTTAACCCCCTTTTTTTGCTATACTTATCTATTAATTTTGCCCGATGGCGGGCGAGGTTAGAAATTCGGTCTTCAAGGAGTTTTAAGAATGAAAAAAGTCATAATCATGGGAGCTGCGGGAAGAGATTTCCACAACTTCAACGTCTTTTTCAGGGACAACAAAGATTACCGGGTGGTTGCCTTCACCGCCACCCAGATTCCGGACATCGAAGGTCGCAAGTACCCGGCTGCTCTGGCTGGAAAGCTCTATCCGAAGGGAATTCCCATCCATTCTGAAGCCGACCTGACCGAGCTTATCAAGACCTACAAAGTGGATGAAGTTCATTTTGCTTACAGCGATGTTTCCCATGAATATGTCATGAACAAGGCTTCTCAGGTTATGGCGGCTGGAGCCAATTTTGTCCTTCTCGGGCCCGACGACACCATGATCAAGAGCCGCAAGCCCGTGGTTTCGGTCTGCGCCGTCAGGACCGGTTCCGGGAAAAGCCAGACCACCAGAAAAGTGGCCCTGACCCTGAAGGCCAAAGGACGCCGGGTGGTGGTGATTCGTCACCCGATGCCCTACGGCGACCTGGTAAAGCAGGCGGTCCAGAGGTTTGCCACCTACGAAGACCTCGACCGGCATGAATGCACCATTGAGGAAAGAGAAGAGTACGAACCCCATATTGACAACGGCATTGTGGTCTATGCCGGAGTGGATTATGGAGCTATTCTGAAACAGGCCGAAAAAGAAGCCGACGTGATTCTCTGGGACGGCGGCAACAACGATTTCCCGTTCTACAGGTCCGACCTGGAAATCGTGGTGGTGGACCCGCATCGGGCCGGGCATGAACTGAAGTATCACCCGGGAGAAACCAATTTTCGCCGGGCTGATGTTTATGTGGTTAACAAAATCGACACGGCCGACCGGGAGAAAGTCCAGCTGGTGCTTGACAACATCAAAAAAATAAATCCGCGGGCCAAAATAATTAAAGCCAATTCCCCGATCTTTCTGGAGGACGGTTCGCAGATCACCGGCAAACGGGTCCTGGTGATTGAGGACGGCCCGACTCTCACTCACGGCGGCATGCGGTACGGAGCCGGGATCGTGGCTGCCCAGAAATACCAGGCGGCCGAAATCATCGACCCCAGACCGTTTGCCGTCGGCAGCATCAAGAAAACATTTGAGAAGTACAATCACCTGGACAAGGTTCTTCCGGCCATGGGCTATGGCGATAAACAGATGAAAGAGCTGGCCGCCACCATCGACCGCATCGATTGCGACCTGGTGGTCAGCGCCACCCCCATCGACCTGAACCGGGTGATCAAGGTCAATAAGCCTTTGCTCCGGGTTCGCTACGAGCTGGAAGAGATTGGCACTCCGAACCTGAAAACCGTGCTCAAGGATTTTTAATACAGGACAGAGTGAAGACGAAGGCCGAACAAGCATGAAAACGAGAATTGCCGTTATCGCTTTCGGAGGAAACGCCATTCTGCCCGAAAACCAGAGAGGTCTGCAGGAAGAGCAGATGCGCAATTCCCAGAAAGCGGCCGAGCTCATGGTCCAGATCATCAAGAAAGGCTATGAGCTGATAGTGGTTCACGGCAACGGACCCCAGGTGGGCAACCTGCTGATTCAGATGGAGGAGGCTTCCAACAAGATCCCTCCTTTCTCCCTTGATGTCTGCGATGCCATGACCGAGGGCAGCATGGGTTTCATGCTGGAAAAAGCCATCGTCAACGAATTGAGGAAAAATTCCATAGACAAAGATGTGGCCACCGTCATCACCCAGGTGGTGGTGGACAGGGACGACCCGGCCTTTCAGAAGCCGACCAAGCCGGTCGGCCCGTTTTATCCGAGATTCCGGGCCCAGCAGTTAGCCCGGCAGAAGAAATGGACCATGGTGGAGGACGCCGGCCGCGGCTATCGCAAGGTGGTGGCTTCGCCCAAACCGATAGATGTCGTTCCCAAGTGGATTATCAGGGACCTGGTCCTGGCCGGGCGGGTGGTGATCGCCGCCGGAGGCGGCGGCATTCCGGTGATTCTTAACAGTCGGGGCCTGTATGAAGGCGTGGAAGCGGTCATCGACAAGGATTATGCCGCCAGCCTGCTGGCCCGCGAGGTCGGGGCCGACCTGTTTATCATCCTCACCGGCATCCCCCGCGTCTATTACAACTTCGGGAAACCCGACCAGAAGCCGTTGCCGGTGATCACCGTCGAAGAGGCCCGAAAATATCTGGAAGAAGGCCAGTTCCCGCCCGGTTCAATGGGACCCAAAATCAGAGCGGCCATTGAGTACATTGAAGCCGGCGGCCACGAAGTTCTGATAACTTCCGCCAGCCACCTTAAAGCCGCCCTGCTCAACCGCTCCGGGACGAGGATCGTGGCCGGGAAAAAACCGGAAATTGCCATCGAAATTGGAGGACAGATATGAAGAAGGATTTCATCACCATCCATGACCTGAGCACTTATGAATTTCAGGAAATGATGGACCTGACCGAAAAAATGAAGAAGAATCCGGGGAAATACCGGAAGGTCCTGAAAGATAAGATTCTGGCCATGATATTCCAGAAGCCCTCGCTGCGGACCAGGATGACCTTTGAGGTCGGCATGCTGCAACTGGGCGGCGAGGCCGTCTACCTGGCTCCGTCCGATATCCAGATGGGCTCAAGAGAGGGGGTCCGGGACATCGGCAAGAACCTCGAACGCTGGGTGAACGGAATCATGATCAGGACTTTCGGCCATAATATTATTCTGGAGCTGGCCGAAAGCACCAGAATGCCGGTCATAAACGCCCTGACCGACCTGCTGCATCCCTGTCAGGCCATGGCTGACTTTTTCACTCTCAAAGAGAAAAAGGGACATCTGGCCGGCCTGAAGCTGGCTTACGTCGGAGACGGCAATAACGTCTGCCACAGCCTGATGCTGGCCGCGGCCAAAGCCGGAACAAAAATGGCGGTGGCCACGCCGCCCGGTTACGAGCCGAAGCCGGAGATTGTGGCCTGGGCCAGAGAGGACGGCCGGGACACCGGCTTTGAGCTGACCATCACCAACGACCCGGTCGAGGCCGTCCGGGAGGCCGATGCCATTTACACCGATGTCTGGGCATCCATGGGTCAGGAAGCCGAGAAGGAAGCCAGGAAAAAGATTTTCTTGCCCTATCAGGTCAACCGGGAATTGTTCTCCAGGGCCAGACCGGATACTTATTTTATGCACTGCCTGCCGGCCCACCGGGGCGAAGAGGTTACGGACGAGGTGATAGATTCGCCCAACTCGGTAGTCTATGACCAGGCCGAGAACCGGCTGCACGTGCAGAAGGTTATAATGATGTTATTAATGGGGAAAAAATAGGCATGGAAAAAGAGACACAAAAACTTACAGCCATTGCCGCCGAAGACCTGGCTGTGGTTGAACAAGAATTACTTCGGACCAACCGTCCGCTGTCGACGGCCGAGCTGGCCGAGAAGCTGGCCTTTGCCAAGACGGCCAGCCAGAGAAATCAGCCGGTTAAGGTCTACGACCCGTACGCCCGTTACGAGGTCGGAGATTTTATTTACAAAGAATACGATGAAAATCTCCAGGTGGGCAGCAAGGTCACCGAGCATTTTCAGGGCGGGGTGGTGCTCAGAATCATAAGCAAGGTCAGTTTTCCCGGCTATCAGTGCGAGATGCTGGAAGTGGATTACGACGGGGGCGGGCCATTCCGGAAGTACATCGATTACATGAAAAAGACCAAAACCCAGGTTCTGCTGCCGTCCAACCTGGAAAACCGCGGCCTGGAACCGGCGATGCTCAACCAGGAACAGGACCCGAGGCTGACCGAATTGCCCCTTACCGAAAAGGACCTGAAAACGCTGGAAAGGAACCTGCGCAAGGTGCTGGCGGCTTCGGACAGCTTTTTTGGCTGGAATGATTTCTGGCAGCATAATTCCAAGAAGCCGGAGATAACCGAAGATAAAGTCAGAGAAATTTCTGCCGCCCTGGCCGCATCAATCAGCTCAGAGTCGACCCAGAACCTGGTCCGGCAGCATTTTGGTCTGGAACCTTCCTCCGACCTGTTCGAACTTTACTGTCTGGCCCTGAATCACCTGCTGGAGAAAAAATACAGACGGGAATTCACCTGTCTGTCAACCAGTAACTGGGGCAAATGGCACCTGAAGAGCGTCCTCAACAACCTCCCCTCCGGGCTTCCCATTTCGGCCGAGCCGGTGGCCGTCCCGGACCTGGGCGAAGTCGAGAGTCTCCAGCATACCAGGGTGGAAAATTTCCCGTTCAAAGTCTACCTGACCTGGAGAGAAATCCTGTCCGGAGCCATCAGGGTGCCCCGCAGCCTGAGCCGGGAATTCGATTCCCGCGAATATCAGCTGGTCGATGACGAGGACGGAAAGGTCTATACGGTTTATTATTTTCCTGAAGGAAACTACCTGCTGGGGCTGGCTGAATTCTACCGGGCCAACAACATTCCCCAGGGCACCAGCCTGACCCTGGACAAGAAGGGACCGGACCGGTTGACTTTCTGGATAAAAAAATCCAAGAAAAAAACTTCCACCTTCTATCTGGAATATGACCGGGAAAGCGGCCGCCTGGCTTTGAGCGGCCAGGAAGTCTTCACCCTGGCCATGCCCAACAAAAGCATCTTCCTGGAAAACGAGGTGGTAACCAGGTTGCTCCAGATGTCTGAAGACTGTCAGGACCTCGACCTGAGGCAGATTCTGGTGAAGATTTTAACCACCCCCGAACTCACCGGGAACACCCGTTCGGTTCATTTCCTCAGGGTTTATCACATGGTAGACCTGCTCAAACCGACCACGGCCGAAGATGTGGAATACGTGCTCAGCGCCGCGCCGGAGTTCGTAGCCTCGGAAAAGAAAGAAGGAATGTATTTCTATCAGGAAGTCAAAGCTCCGGCCGAAGTCCCGGTCGAAGAAGAAGCTCGGGCCGAAGTCTCGCTGCTGTCGTCGCTGGCCGAACAGCTGGCCTCGGGCGAAGTTGAAGAGACCACGGTCGAAGCTGAAACGGCTGCCGTCCAGGCTGAAACCCCGGAAGAAGCCGCTCCGTCTGAGACGGAAATTGCCCCGCCCGCGACCCAGCCCGAGATCCAGATTCGCCTGGAACCCCTGAAAAAAGAGAAGGAAAAAGAGAAAGAAAAGCCGCTTAAGAAAAAGAAACCCAAGGCCGAGGATAAAGGACCCAAGCCCAAGAAGAGCGAACGGCGGGTGATCGAAGAAAAAATTATGGAAGAGGAGTCGGAAATCGAGGCCCTGGAAGCCATCAAAGCTCAGGAAGAAGAACTGGAAGAAGCGGCCGCCGGCGGTGAAGAAACCATTCCGGTGGAAATCGAAGTGGCCAAGGAAGAGCCCAAGTTCGGGTTCTTCGCCGAAATGCTCAAATCGGCCCTGGGCAAGAAACAGCCGGGACAGACCGAGCCGGAAGAAAAGGAGCAGAAATAGCGGCTCCTTATATCCTACTAAAATAGTAGGAATTGGAGGCAAGCGGTCCGGTCGGTGGGGCCGGAGGTGGCGAGACTTAGAGTATCAGCCGGCGGTTGCCGACCCGGCGGGTGAGTCCCAGTTCATCCAGAAATTCCAGCAGGGGAATGGCGTATTTTCTGGTCAGACCGGTCAGTTTCTTGAAATCGCCGACGCTGAGCTCTCTCTGCCCTCGTTCCTTCCTCAAATAGAGCTGCTGTTTCAGATTTTCCAGCCAGTCGGCGTGCAACAGGAAACCTTCCCGGCTTTTGACTATCTTTTTCTGGCGGAGCAGCAGGTCCAGCAGGGTGGAGAGACGGCTGGGATGGAGATTGAACTTTTTAACCAGCTGGTCGAAAGAAGAGGAAGAAAATTTTTCCTGCCGCAACAGGCTCTCGATATCCCGGAGGATGGCCGCTTCTTCTCCCGACAGCCGGGTCTGAAAGTTGCTGAGGGTCACCAGTTCGCCTTCCAGTATGACTTTTCCGTCCCGGGCCAGGCGATTGAGAGCCAGCAGCAGAATCGGCCTGGGCAGACCGAAGCGTTCTTTTATTTTTTTCCAGGGAACGCCTATTTCGGCCGGTCTTTTCTGGTGGTAACTTTCCACGTAACCGGCTATTTTCTCCAGCAGGAAGGTGAAGCTCCTCTGACTCAGGAGAAACAGCGGCGAAAATTCCAGGATGTAAACCTGCCCCTCTTTTTCCAGGTTCATAGCCAGACGACGGAGTTCAGCCGGAGCTAGCCGACAGAAAGCGGCCAGGTCCTCCTGCCTCAGGCCGCGGACACCGGCCTCATCGGCCAGGGCCAGCAGCATCTCCTCCTCAGAGCCGGACAGCCGGTCCAGCCGGGCGGCCAGTTTTCCTTCCCTGGTTTTTTTGAGTCGACCGGCCTCCGGGCAGATGACCCGGAGGCCCAGCGGCTCCGAAGAACCGGCCGGCTGGAATTCAAGCTGTTCATTCCAGGCCGGCGACTCCGGCAGCCTGGAGGTTACCAGGAGATAGGGCTGCCCGGAACGGCCGGAAATCATGGGAGTTGTCCGGACGGAAGCCGGATATTTTCGTTCCGACAGAAGCAAGCGCCCGCTCCACTCCCGACCCGGACGGGGGAGCGCTCCTTCGGCGGCGGCATAAAAACTGGTTTCTTTTAACTTCATTTTCTTCTACCAGACGTCAGCTTATATCTTAGCGGCCGGCCAGGGCAAATTCCACCTTTTTCAAGAGCGGGTTACAACTGGCCAGAACCACCCTGATCCTGTCTCCCAGGGAAAAAGTGGTCCCGGTGTAACGGCCTCGGAGCACTTTCTCGTTTTTTCTCAGGAAGAAATCGTCTCCCAGCGCGGAGTAGGGCACCAGGCCGTCGATAAAATAATCGTCTAACTCGACCACCAGTCCGGCCCGGTTGATGTCGGTGATGATGCCGGAAAATTCCTGCCCGAGTTTATTCTTCAGCAACCGCAGTATTCTCCAGGTTATGAGCGACCGTTCGGCTTCGTCGGCGATTCTTTCGCGCTGCGAGCAGTGAAGGGCCAGGCTGGCCAGCGGCCAGGGGCGGGGCTTCCGGCCGGCCAGCGCCCGTTTCAGGATGCGGTGGGTCACCAGGTCGGGGTAGCGCCTGATGGGCGAGGTAAAATGGGTATAGGTGGACTGGGCCAGTCCGAAATGTCCGCAATTTTCTTCCGAATAGACGGCAAGCCTCAGGGAGCGCAATACCTGGATGGTGATGAACTTCTCTTCCGGCCGCCCCTTAAAAGCCTCGATGATTTTTTGCAGGTCTGAGGACCGGATCTGGCTTGAGCGGGGCAGGTCGAGCCCGAAGTGAACGAGCAGGTTTCGCAATTTTTCCAGGTCGGAGCGAACGGGAGCCGGATGGACGCGGTACAGACATGGCTCTCCCCGTTCGGTCAGGTAGCTGGCCACGGCCACATTGGCCATCAGCATGAATTCTTCCACCAGGCAGTGAGCTTCATTTCGTTCGGAGGGGACCACAGCCGTCAACAATCCTTCCTGGTAGACCAGCTCCGGCTCGAGCAGGTCAAAATCCAGGCTGCCCTGCCGCAGCCTTCTGGCTTTCAGGATTCTGGCCAGCTCTCGCATGGCCATCAGGTCGGCTAAGATATGCCGGTAGCGGCCCTGTTCCTCCAGGTCGCCCTGGAAAATTCTGTAGACGGCGGTATAGGTCAGCCGTTCAACCGTCTGGATGACCGAAGGATAAAAGTCGGCCTTGACCACCTGGCCGTCGCGGTCTATTTCCATGACCGCCGAGACCGTCAGCCTGGGAACTCTGGGGCGCAGACTGCACAGGCCGTTGGACAGTTTCTCCGGAAGCATCGGCAGGGTCAGGTCGGGAAAATAGACGCTGGTGCCGCGCAGCTGGGCTTCCCGGTCCAGGGCCGAACCCGGCTTGACATAGTGAGAAACATCGGCGATATGAACTCCCAGCAGGTAATTTCCTCCGGCCAGCTTTCTGATGCTGACCGCGTCGTCAAAGTCCTGAGCTTTTTCTCCGTCTATGGTGACCGTGGTCCAGTTGCGCAGGTCAACCCGGTTCTGAAAGTCCTGGGGGCCGGGCTGTTCGGGCAGCGCCGCCGCCTCGGCCAGCGCCTGTTCGGAAAATTCTTTCGGCAGGTGATGCTGGTTGATGACCACCTCCAGGTCAACGCCCGGGTCGTCCTGATAACCGAGGACCCGCTGTAGTTCCAGAGAGGTCCGGTTGACCTCGACTATCTGCCCGGCCCGGGGCTTTTTTCGGCCTTTGATTTTAACCGCCACCGGCTCTTCGAACAGAGTATCCATCGGCAGCACGAAGGGCTGATAATTTATTTCCAGGAAAAGCCCGTAGAGCGAGTTCCTGCCCTTCTTAACGATCCTGAGGATGCGGCCTTCCGGTTTGCCGGCCAGTCCCTTCTGCCTGACCAGGACTTCCACCAGGTCGCCGGTTACCGCCCCGGCTGTCTGGTGGGGCGGAATGAATATGTCCTGGCTTCCCTGGCCGGGGTCTTCCGGGGTGACAAAGCCGAAACCCCGTGGGTTCAGGGAAAAAATTCCCCTGAAAGTGGTCAGGGGAGGCTTCTGTCCCACCCTGTCGCCCATAATTGTCAACAACCCTTTCTTTTCCAGGTGTCTCAGGGTGGCCGGCAACTTTCTTCTTTCCTGTTTGTTGAGGTTTAAGGCCCCGATCAAACGATTAAAGCTGACCGGCTTCTTGTTTTTTTTCATAAACTCAATGATTCTATTTTCCATAAAAAGTTCCTTCTGACTAAAATTTTCGTCTCTAATAATAAAAAAGGGCCAGCCGGGGCAACTTTAACAGCTGCCGCTTTTCTCTGGCTATTCTGGTGCGCCCGATTTCTTCCAGCTGATTGTCGGTTCGTCCGGGATAATCCTGGCGAGCCGCTTCCAGCGCTTTCTTCCTTTCTGCTTCCGGGGTCAATTCATAGAGGACCCGGTCGAGCTCCTCGTCCAGGGCCTCCAGCCGGGCTTCCTCTGGCGGGTCAGCCTGAAGGGCGGCCAGGGCCTCTTCCAGAATCTGGCGGACTGCCGGCCAGTCCCCGGGCAGGGCTTCCAGGCAGGGCTGGATTTCTTGGCGGATTCGGGCCGCCTTTTCGGCCGGGCGACCGGCCTGAGGCGCCTGTTGCCCGACCAGTCTTTCCTGGTGCTGGGCGTAGGCTTTGAGGATTTCTTTTTCACACTGACTCAAAGAATAGATATTCTTTCTTCTCCAGCCGGCCAGGCGACGGGCAAAAGCTCGGTCGATGCCTTCAAGGATTACTTCCAGCGGCAGGTTGAGTTTCTCCCATTCGGAAATCAGCTCCAGGTCGCGGGGCGGTATAAAAAAGAGAGACGGCTGATGCTTCAGAAATGCCCTGGCAATTTTCTGATAATAATCCTGACGTCTGTCCAGGTTTTCGGTCATTTCTCCACTCTGTCCGCGGTCCGGTTCCTTTCATAGAGCAAGCGGAGTCCCTGCAGGACCAGGTCCGGTTCGCAGTGGGCGATTTCTGCCATCTCGCCGGCTACCAGGTCGGCCAGGCCTCCGGTGGCTACGATCAAAGGCCGGGCGGCCAGTTCGGCTGAAATCTGGGAAATAATATTTCTAACCAGTCCAACATAGCCGTGGAACAAACCGGATTGCATGCTGCTGACCGTCGTCCGCCCGATGGCCGATTTCGGTTTGCGGATCTCGATCCGGGGCAGCCTGGCCGTCCGCAGATAGAGAGCCTCGGCCGAAATTTCCAGCCCCGGAGCGATGGCCCCGCCCAGATATTCGCCTCTGGCCGAGATGACATCAAAGGTGGTGGCGGTGCCGAAGTCCACCACCAGACAGGGGCCGCCGTATTTTTCGTAAGCGGCGCAGGCCACCACAATCCGGTCGGAGCCCACTTCGGCCGGGTTTTCGTAAAGAATCGGCATCCCGGTTTTTATGCCCGGCCCGACCACCAGAGGTTTAACCCGGAAGAATTTCTCGCAGGCTGACTGAATGATCGGGGTCAGGGGCGGAACCACCGAGGAAATGATGGCTCCCTTTATTTTCTGAACCGGAAATTTTCCGTGCTGGAGCAGATTCTTAAGCATGATCCCGTATTCATCGGCCGTTTTTTCCCGGTCGCTTTTCACTTTCCAGTCGGCCAGGAGCTTTTTGCCCTGAAACAGGCCCACTCCGGTTGTGGTGTTCCCGATATCGAACGCTATTAACATTCTTTTCTCCTGTTATCGGTTTATGACAAAACCTTAATTATCTCAGAGGCGTAGAAAATCCTGGTCCCGGTACCGAGTTGGAGCTTGAGACCACCCTTCTCATCCAGGCCCTGAAATTGTCCTGTCAATTCACCCTCCCCGGTGCGCAGCACCAGCTGTTGACCGGGTTGGAAGGATAATCTTTTCAGGTAGTTTTCTATGAGGAAATCTATCTGCCCTTTTTCGAGGATATTATACCAGACTTTAAGCCTGGAACCAAGATGCTCCAGAAGTTCCATGGGCTTCCAGGTTTTTCCGGTGATGATAAACAGGGAGGTGGCCTGTCCGGAAAGCGCCGGCGGGAAATCTGTCTGTCCGTGGTTGAGGTTGAGGCCGATTCCGGCGACGGTCCAGGAATGCTTCTGGGCGGAGCTGCCCCCCTCGCACAGAATCCCTCCGAGTTTCCGGCCGTTGAAAACCAGGTCGTTCGGCCATTTCAAGGCAACCCGGACACCGGACAAAACCTGAATGGCCTCGGCCGCGGCCAGCCCGGCCGTTGCCGGCAGAAGATTGAGACTGCGGGTGGAAGGCCGGAAGATGAAGGACACATACAACCCCTTGCCCCGGGCCGAATGCCAGCTTCTGCCTTTGGTTCCCCGTCCGGAAATTTGCTCTTCGGCCAGGACAGCGGTTCCTTCAGGGAAATTGAGGCCGGCCAGTCGCCGGGCTATGTCCATGGTGGAGAAAGCAAGATTGAATCGGAACAGGGGCGGGCCCGGTTGAAAGTTATCCGAACGGACTGGCATCTCAGTTAGGCTTCAAGCCCTCAGGATTGAAGAAGCTCCTGCCGGCCCTTTTCCAGGGCGCCCTGTTTCAGGCGAAGTTCTTCCAATCTTTTCCGGTGCTCCTCGACCACCGGCGCCGGGGCTTTGGCCACGAAATCGGGATTCTTGAGGCGAGCCTCAAGCTTTGCTATATCTTCCTGAATTCTGGTTAATTCTTTATCCAGCCTTTCTTTTTCCTGTTCCAGATTGATGTCCCGGGCGGCGAGCAGTCCGATTTCAGTCGTCCCGGCCAGGCCTTTAAGCAGCTTTTTATCCTGGGGCAGGGTTTCCCCGAACTCGATATTTTCCACTCCGGCCAGGAGTTTGATGGCCGCTTGATATGGTTCGGCCACCGACCGGCTGCGCCGACCGCCGGTCAGCCAGAGATTCACTTTATCTTTGACCGGGATTCTGTTTTCGGCCCGGATGGTCCGGATTTCGGAAATTATATCCTGCAAGAATTTCATCGTTTGTTCAGCCTCTTCATCGAGCCAGCTTTCCGGGAATTCCGGCCATTCTGCCTCCAGCAGGGAACGCCCGCTGCCCGGCAGGTGGTGCCAGATTTCTTCGGTGAGGAAAGGCATGAAGGGATGAAGCAGCCGCAGTATTTTTTCCAGGGTGTCTTCCATCACCGCCCGGGTATGACGGTTGCCGTCCCTGAGCTCGGGCTTGATGAATTCAAGATACCAATCGCAGAACTCGTGCCAGATGAAGTGGTAGATGGTCTCAGAAGCTTCGTAGAACTTGTATTGGCGAAGCGAGTCGTTGAGCTGCCGGCCGACCCGGGCCAGTCGGCTTCTTATCCAGCGGTTGGGCAGACTGAGCTGTCCGGCGTCGGGCTCGAAGGCCTCCTGGTCGAGATTCATCAGGACGAAACGCGAGGCGTTCCAGATCTTATTGGCGAAAGCCCGGTAACCGGCCATGCGGTCTTCGGACAGGGCGATGTCCATTCCCGGCACCGCCAGCGAAGACAGAGTGAAACGCAGGGCGTCGGTCCCGTATTTTTCTATCATTTCGAGGGGGTCGATTATGTTGCCCTCGGATTTGCTCATTTTGCGTCTTTTCATGTCCCGGACCAGGCCGTTGATAAAGACTTCGCGGAAGGGGATGTCCTTCATGAATTTCAGACCCATCATGATCATCCTGGCCACCCAGAAAAAGATGATGTCGAAGCCGGTGGCCATAAGGTCGGTGGGGTAAAAAACTTTCAGGTCTTCGGTCTGCTCCGGCCAGCCCAGAGTGGCAAAGGGCCAGAGGGCGGAAGAGAACCAGGTATCCAGGACATCTTCATCCTGTTTTACCCGTCCGCCGCACTTTTCGCAGGCCGGGGGGTCTTCCATGGCCACCATCAGATGGCCGCACTCCTGACAGTAATAGGCCGGGATGCGGTGCCCCCACCACAGCTGCCGGGAGATGCACCAGTCGTGAATTTTGTACATCCACTCGAAATAAGTCCTGCTCCAGTTTTCGGGGATGAAGACGATTTTCTTTTCTTCCACCACCCTGATGGCTTCCCGGGCCAGGGGCTCTATTTTCACGAACCACTGCCAGGAGAGGTGAGGCTCGATGACCGTCTTGCAGCGGTAACAATGACCGACGGCATGGGTGTAATCTTCGGTTCTCACCAGCAGGCCCAGCTCTTTTAGTTTTTCCACCACCTTCTGGCGGCAGGCGAACCGGTCCAAACCCTGAAAATCCTGGCCGGCGGCTTCGGTCATTTTTCCGCTGCCGTCGATCACGATCACCTGTTCCAGACCATGTTTCTTGCCCAGCTCGAAGTCCACCGGGTCGTGAGCCGGGGTCACTTTGACCGCCCCGGTGCCGAATTCTTTTTCCACCCGCTCGTCGCAGATGACCGGTATCAACCGATTCTGGAGCGGCAGCAGAACTTTTTTCCCGTGGTATTTAAAGTAGCGTTCGTCTTCGGGATGGACGGCCACGGCCGTGTCGCCCAGCATGGTTTCAGGCCGGGTGGTGGCCACGACGATGCCGTCATCGCTTCCGGGGAGCGGGTACTTGATGTACCAGAGCTTACCCTGCAGTTCTCTGTGTTCGATTTCGATGTCGGACAGGACGGTCTGGCAGCGGGGGCAACGGTTGACCAGATAATAATCGCGGTAAATCAGGCCTTCGCGGTAAAGCGACACAAAAACGTACTTCACCGCCCGGGTAAAGCCCTCGTCCATGGTAAAGCGTTCCCGGGACCAGTCCAGCGAGCAGCCGAGTCTTTTTAGCTGGTCGATGATGACCCCGCCGTACTTTTTCTTCCACTCCCAGGCCACTTTCAGAAATTCGTCGCGGCCGATTTTATCCCGGCTGAGGCCCTTCTCGGCCAGGCTCTGCTCGATGACGTTGTGGACGGCGATTGAGGCATGGTCGGTGCCCGGAAGCCACATGGTGTTATAGCCCTGCATTCTCTTCCAGCGGACGATGATATCGGGCAGGGTGAAGCACAGGGCGTGCCCCATGTGCAGGACGCCGGTGACGTTGGGCGGGGGAAGCACCATGGAGAATTTCGGCCGGGTCGAATGAACATCGGCCACGAATAATTTTTCTTCCAGCCAGAACTTGGACCACCTGGCTTCAACCGGTTTGGGGTCGTAGGCTTTGTCCAGCAGTTTCTTCTGTCTCATGTTGTCATCAACCTTTTATTTAATTCAAGGGCAGCTTTACTGGCCGCCTCCAGGCTCCCTGGTTTTCGATTCCGGCCGCTCGGCCGCTTGCAGGCTGGCTCGCAGCCTCTTTTCCAGTTCTCGTTCCGCCTCCAGAACTTCCTGCTGAATAATATGGCGCAGCTCTCTGAGGAGGGCCGGGCTGGCCAGGCTGTCGCCGGCCGGGGTTTCTTTGGCCGGGCTGTCCGGCAGCTCTTCAGGCAGGGTATCCGGAACCCGTCTTCTCTCCACCGCCTCCCGGACGGCCTCAGCCAGGTTTTCAGAATAGAAGGGTTTCTGGAAAATTTTTTCCGGCTTGAGCCATTCCCGGCAATCACGCGGCAGGGGTTCGAAGGTCCCGACCAGCAGAAAGACCGGAATCCGGCTGCCGGCGGCCAGCCGGCCCTGCAGGGGCAACAGGCCGTCGGCGGCTTCCAGCAAAGAAGACCCGAGAATCAGAGCTTCCGGGTTCACCGTATCCAGCAACAGATTCAGCTCATCCAGGCTGGCGGCCAGATGCAGTTTGAAGGTCTCCTCCGGAAAGATGGACTGACAGAGCCGGCGGATGGCCGGGCTGCTATCGGCTATTATCAGGTTATAGGCCAACTTAAACCTCGATTCTCAGGCTTTAAACCGTCTGAAAACAGATAATTTAATCTACCTTTTTAGCCTTTTTCTGTCAATCGGGAGGGCTTAAGTCAGGCAGAGGGGCCTGTCGCGGCGCGCCTCCCGTCCTCGTTCACCGATCCCCCTTGGGGAACTCCATCCGCTGCGGGCGGTTCGGAGACACGCCGTGCCACCCTCTAATAGGTCTTCCTTCACCGGTTCTTTATTGGCCCGGATTGGAAAGAAAGGTCTGTCACGGTTCTTAAGTGCTCAGGCGTCATGTCCTCTCTGTTTATTTAGCGGAGCTTTTGTTATGGTCCGATAGATGGAGTTGCGGCCTTGTGAGTTTCCGCAATGTTCTGCATAAGAAAGGCCCCCGACAGCGCGCCTTTCTGCAATTATTGCCGCCAATCGCGGAAACGAAGATACTTTCGGCTCAGTATTCGATTATGACCGAGCCCGGCCCGAACAGCTCCTCCATTTTCTCGATGAATTCTTCTGAAGGTCTGACGCTCTGGGCTTCGGCCGACTGGACCAGACAGCAGGTGGAGCTGTTTTCGAGCTGCAGGTAAAGAGGGCAATCCCCGGTAAAGGAGTCCAGGATGCTTTTCATTCGCTGGATGCAGTCTTCCTCCAGGGAATCCAGCTGCACCCTGACGATCGTCTTCCGGGCCAGCTTTTCCAGGGCTTCGGTCAGCGGCATGAGCTGGGAAACGATAATTTTTCTGGATTCGAAGCTGTCGGCTGACATCCGCCCCTTCAGCCAGACCAGCTGTCCCTCTTTGAGATAGGGATTAAATTTATTGTAGGCCTCCGGAAAAACCGTCACGTCCACCTGTCCGCTCAGGTCTTCCAGAACAAAGGTCGCCATGCGATCCTCTTTCCTGGTTTTGAGCAATTTGACCGAGATGATTATTCCGCACAGCCTGACCTCGCGGTCGAAATCTTCCTCCGGGTCCAGGGCTTCCACCGAATGGCTTACCAGGTTGGCCAGCCGCTTGCGGTAGCGGGCCAGAGGGTGGCTGGAAAGGTAAGTTCCCAGGACTTCTTTTTCGTAAGCCAGAAGCGTCTCCTCGTCCCACTCATTCGCCGACAAAACTTCGGGAGGAAAGTCGGGGCGGCGGACGCATTCTTCCCCGAAAAGCGAAATGGATTTTTCTTCGCGGGCTTTCTGCTTCTGGTGGCCGTATTCGGTCAGCAAATCAATCAGCTGGTAGAGCCGGGCTCTCTTCCAGCCCAGCGAATCCAGAGCCCCGGCCTTGATCAGGCTTTCCAGGGCCTTGCGGTTTAGCAGGCGCGAATCATAGTCGTCAAACAGGTCAAACAGGTCCTTAAAACCGCCTTTTTTCTCCCTCAGGGCAATCAGTTCCTGGATGGTATTCTGGCCGACGTTCTTGATGGCCGACAGGCCGATTCTGATCTGCCGGCCTTCCACCGAGAAGTGATAATAACTGTGATTGATGTCCGGCGGCAGGACCGGGATGCCGAGTTCGCGGCACTCGTTGAGGTACTTGACCATCTGGGAGGTGTCGCCCTTTTCGGCTTCCGAGGTCAGCAGCGCGGCCAGGAAGTGGACCGGGTAGTGGGCCTTGAGGTAAGCGGTCTGGTAAGCCAGGTAAGCGTAGGCGGCGCTGTGCGATTTGTTGAACCCGTATTCGGCAAACTGAACGATGTGGTCAAAGATTTTTTCCGCCTTCGACTGGGGGATGCCGTTTTTCCTGCAGCCCTGGATGAATTTTTCCCGCTGGGCCTTCATCATTTCTTTTATTTTTTTGCCCATGGCCTTGCGCAGCATATCGGCCTCGGCCATGGTGAACCCGGCCAGGACGGTGGCGATGCGCATGACCTGTTCCTGGTAAACGATGATGCCGCGAGTCTCTTTAAGGATCGGCTCCAGCTGCGGGACTTCGTACTGTATCTTTTCCGGATGATGTTTGCGCTGGACAAACTCGTCGGTCATGCCGCTTTTAAGCGGTCCCGGCCTGAACAGGGCGTTCATGGCGATCAGGTCACGGAATTCTTCCGGCTTGAAGTTGCGGAGAAGGTTTTTCATGCCGTAACTTTCAAACTGGAAGACGCCGTTGGTCCGGCCCTGCTGGAAGACTTCGAAGGTGGCCGGGTCATCCAGGGGTATCTTATCCAGGTTCGGCTTCTGGCCGGTGTCTTTTTCCACCAGGTCCAGGGCATCGGTGATGACCGTCAGGTTGCGCAGACCCAGTATGTCCATTTTCAGCAACCCGATGGCTTCAATATCTCCCATCGGGAACTGGGTGGTGATTTCACCCTTGTTGGATTGATACAGCGGAATGAATTCGACCAGCGGCCGGGGAGTGATGACGATGCCGGCGGCATGGATCGAAGCGTGCCTGACCTGACCTTCCAGCTTTCGGGCGATGTCGATGATTCTGGCGATATTGTCGTTTTTCTGGTAGAGCTCTTTAAGTTCGGGAACGTTTTTCAGGGCGCCTTCGATGTTGGCGTCCGGCCCCTGGGAGGGAATGAGCTTGGCCACCCGGTCGACCTCGTTCAGGGGAATGTCCAGCACCCGACCGACGTCCCGGATCGCCTGGCGGGCCAGCATGGTACCAAAGGTTATGATCTGGCAGACGTTTTCCCGGCCATATTTTTCGGTGACATAATCTATCACTTCCTGGCGGCGTCGGCCGCAGAAGTCGATGTCGATGTCGGGCAGGCTGATTCGTTCTGGATTGAGGAAGCGCTCGAACAGCAGGTCGTATTCGATGGGGTCAATCTGAGTAATGCCCAGGCAGTAGGCAATGAGGCTTCCGGCGGCCGAACCGCGGCCCGGACCAACCGGTATGCCCTTGCTCCGGGCGGCGCTGATCAGGTCCCAGACCACCAGAAAATAGCCCTCAAAGCCCATCTGCTCGATGAGCTTGATTTCCCGGTCCAGGCGGAGCTGGTATTCGTCCAGGGAATGAGGGTTCAGCCCGCGATTGATTTTTTCCTGGATGGCGGGCAGCCGCTGCTCAAATCCCCGGCGCACCACCTCTTCAAAATAATCGCGCAGGTTCTGCTGACCGGGGGCCTGAAAGTTGGGCAGAAAATGACCTGACAGCGGAAACTCAAAATTGCAGCGGGCGGCCAGGTGACGGGTATTGGCCAGGGCTTCCGGATAATCCTTGAACAGCTCCCGCATTTCCTCGCTGGACTTGAGGAAGAACTGGTCGCTGGAAAAATGCATCCGGTCGGTGTCGGTGAGCTTTTTCCCGGTCTGAATGCATAACAGAACATCCTGGATCCGAGCATCCTCCTGCTTGAGAAAATGGACATCGTTGGTGGCCACCAGAGGGATGCCCAGTCGCCGCGACAGGTCCACTATTCCCGGAATGATTTTTTTCTGCTCGGGCAGGCCGTGGTCCTGGATTTCCAGATAAAAATTTTCCTGGCCGAATATTTCCAGATATTCTCGGGCCGCCTGCTCGGCTCTGTCTTCCATATCTTTAACCAGGAAATCGTTCACCTCGCCCTTCAGGCAACTGGACAGGGCTATCAGGCCGGCGGAGCATTCTCTGAGAATTTCCTTGTCGAGGCGCGGCCGGTAATAGAATCCTTCAAGGTAGGCGGCTGTCAGCAGGCGACAGAGATTGCGGTAGCCCTTTTCGTCCTTGACGAGAAGCACCAGATGATAATTATTGGTTTCATCCCCGTTTCCCGGTTTTTTATCGAACCTTGATTTTGGGGCCACATAGACTTCGCAGCCGATGATCGGCTTGAGGCCCTGTTTCCTGGCCGCCTTGAAAAACTCAACCGCACCGAAAATGTTTCCATGGTCGGTCAGGGCTACCGCCGGCATGTTAAGTTTTAAGGCGGTTTCCACCAGGTCGGTAATTCGGAGACAGCCGTCTAAGATGCTGTATTCGCTGTGGACGTGAAGATGAATGAAAGCATTATCCATGGTCTCAACCCTTCAACCGGCGACCCGTATCAGTTATTCCCACTCAATGGTTCCGGGCGGTTTGGAGGTGATATCGTAAACCACGCGGTTGACTCCGTCAACTTCATTGACGATTCTGGTGGAAATTTTTTTCAGCAGACCGGGCGAAGCCTGATACCAGTTGGCGGTCATGCCGTCGGTGCTCTGAACCATTCTGATGGCCACCACCTGCTGGTAGGTTCGCTGGTCGCCCATGACGCCAACCGAGCGCACGGGCAGAAGGACGGCAAAAGCCTGCCAGAGCCTGTTGTAAATTCTGGCTTTCCTCACTTCTTCCAGCAGAATGGCGTCGGCTTCCCGAACAATGCGGAGGCTCTCTCTGTTGACCTCGCCTATGATTCTCACCGCCAGCCCGGGGCCGGGGAAAGGATGCTGGTTGATAAACTCCCGACTCACTCCGAGCTGGAGAGCCAACGCTCTGACTTCATCCTTGAACAGCTCGCGCAGTGGTTCGACCAGTTTGAATTTAAGTCCGGAAGGCAACCCGCCCACATTGTGATGCGATTTAATCGTGTGGGATGGGCCCTTGACGGAAGTGCTCTCGATTACGTCGGGATAAATGGTTCCCTGAGCCAGAAACTTGACCTCTCCCAGTTTTCTGGCTTCCTCTTCAAAAATTTCTATAAATACCTGGCCGATGATTTTGCGTTTTTTCTCCGGGGCGGTTACTCCGCGGAGTCTTTCCAGGAATCTGTCCTCGGCTTCCACTCCGATTACCTGGAGAGAGAATTTCCGGCGGAATTCCTCGAGCAGGCTCTCATATTCTCCCTTGCGCAGCAGGCCGTTGTTGACGAAGACGCAATAGAGCTGGCGGCCGATGGCTTTCTGGATGATAAGGGAGGTGACGAGCGAATCTATGCCGCCGCTCAGACCGCAGATGACTTTTTCTTTCCCCACCTGCTCGCGGATTTCGCGAACTTTCTCCCTGATGAAGGAGCTCATATTCCAGTCAGCCCGCAGGCCGGCCAGGCGGAACAGGAAGTTTCCCAGGACTTTTTTGCCTTCGCGGGTGTGGGCGACTTCCGGGTGAAACTGAACGCCGTAAATTTTTCTTTCCTGATTTTCGATTACGGCCGCCCGGGAGTTGGAGGTCCGGCCGGTGACGGCAAAACCGGGCGGAACCGCTTCCAGCCGGTCGCCGTGGCTCATCCAGACCTGAGTTTTTTCCTTCAACCCTGAGAGAAGCCCGCTTCGGTCAATTATGTGAAGCGAAGCAAAGCCGTACTCGCGCTCCGGGGCTTTCTCCACTCTGCCCCCGAGGTGATGGGCGATAAGCTGCAGTCCGTAGCAGATGCCGAGAATGGGAATACCGAGCTGAAAAATCCGCGGGTCCGGATGCGGCGAGTCCGGCTCATAGACGCTTTTAGGCCCGCCGGAAAAAATGATGGCGCCGGGACTAAGGCTCTTTATCCTGTCAAGGCTGATGCTGTAGGGATGGATCTCCGAATAAACCCCCAGCTCGCGCACCTTTCTGGCAATCAGCTGGGTATACTGCGACCCGAAATCAAGAATCAGGGCTTTGTTCATAGTGAGATTTTAGCAGAGCCCCGGCAGCCTTTCAACGGCCGTTTTCTATGCTTGCTCGGGATATTTTCAAGACATTTTCTTCAATTTCAATCAGATATCATGTCTGTGCCTGAAATAAATTTCCTCTTGACAGAGCTGTTTTTTTTTTATCATTCAAGCGCGGGGAGGCAAATGAGAGGGACAAATTTGAAAAAACTATTATTTGCCTGCGTTTTACTTTTTTCGTTTGTCTTATTGGTTTTTAGATATTCTAAGGCAGCCTATTACGCCTATGAGGTTTGCACTTTGCGCCAGTATACTATTGAGTATAGTGATGGATACAATACTTTTATCTCAACTGGATATTATTATGATTGTGTTACATTTTATATGTACTTATATGACGGCGGCGGAGGTGGAGCGGGCGGAGGTATTGGTGACTCGGGCGGAGGTATGGATGACCCGGGAGGCGGAGGAAGTGGTGGAGTTATCGTAAACCCTTATGACAATAACAAAGACGGGTTTATTGATTGTTATAAGAATACAATTATGAAAGTTTCTGGCCTTTTTATTAGCTCAGATTGCAATGAACAAAGGTCCTATGGATTGCATAATGCCTGGGATATCACAGGCATCGGGGTCGATGGTAAACAAATATATAGCGCATCTGATGGAACCGTTCTGGAGGTGGGTAAACAGGTAGATCGCAATACGGGAGAATTAACTGGATGGTGTTACTATGTTAAGATCAAAGATAAAGAGGGAAATATCTGGATCTATGCCCATTTAAACGGTACTAAGGATGATCCCTCAGGGATAGGTTTATCCGTGGGTTCTGAAGTAAGGGCGGGCATAACACCAATAGGCATATGTGATAGTTCAGGGAATTCTTCAGGGCCTCATCTCCATCTTGAACTCAGGTTAAACGGCAATAAAGAGCAAAAAGCATGTCCAGATACAAAAATAGGGAGATGTTAATTAATTTGGAGGATGAAAATGGAAAGAAAGATGGTTAAAAAGGTAACAAGCTTCGCGGGTTTCTTTTTATTCCTGGCGATAGGGAATCTTTTATCACAGGAAGTTATATTTGAGCGAACGATTCCACCGGGCTGGGTGTTTAAAAAGTTTTATGAAGACCGATCTGGCTCCGGACTGAAAGCTCTATTTCTTGTCCAGGACCTTCCTGATGAGATCAGAGCTACAGGCCGGGTGGCCCGGAGGCTTCAAGTTTTTGATTCGAGAAATGACCTGGTAGCTGACCTGACCTTGCCCGAATGGCACTGGTTTAATGGTTTCGCGGGGAATGACAGATTGCTTGTGGGAGCGGGAGATGAGAACGGTTACAGTCATATTAAAGTTTTTGATTTTAATGGCAGAGAGATTTTCAGCTTTGAAGCAGGAGGGAGATGGGTTCAGAAAAGCCTGCTCGGAAATGAGGTTGCTCTTACGCCAAGATTAGGTGAGGAACGCGGCCCAATTTCAATAATTGATCTGGATAAAGGAATTGAGAAACTCAGGATAGAACCTTATCCGGAAGGCCCCCGGGGAACAGTCCTGCCGGGCAGTTTTCTGCTCCTTGGAGACGGTTATTTTATAACCGCATTGGGAGCCACTATTTTTCTGGAAAATTATTCCAGGCCCGGCAATAAATTATGGATAATTCAAAACATTGGCGGAAATGTCCACGATGCCCGGATTCTGAACCGGGATTTAATTGCTGTTGGTTATGAGGCGAAAGTTGATTTTAAGAAAAAGGAATTTATAGCAGGTTTAGCGGTGATCAGATGGGAGACGGGAGAAATATTATTCAACAGAACAGCGCGCCTTGAAAATGGCAAAAAGGATTTCTGGTATCCGGTCCTCAAATATTTTAACCTGCTGGTGGAAGAAGACGGGAGTCTTCTTTTTTATGGAGACAAAGAAGCGTTGAGGCTGCCGAAAGAAAAACCTGAGGAATGGAAATGGAGCGAAAAAAGAGCCCTAAAGTTGAAAGCTGATCCTGCTCAAAAAGCGGTTAGAGCAGAAGCCGTCAGGACTGTTAAGGTAGAAGCCGATGATAGATATGTAATAGTCATCGCTGACAGCTCGATTCGTGTTGAGAGGCGGCGCTGGGTTATAGAATAAAGGTGAAATTCAGGTTTCGAGTTCCAGTTTTTCTAAGTACAGATCGCGGCCGCTCTGAAGCTCAACCTCTTTCGAGCCGCAGAAGGGGCAGGAATAGGAAAATTCGGGCGAGGAAATATCCCTGGTTTTAATTTCTTTTCCGCAGCGCAGGCACCTGAATTTTACCCGGGTTATCTTTATTTCCAGCCGGGCTCGGTCGGCGATCGTCCCCTTTTTATAGCTGTGGAAAGCCGTGCGGAAGAGCTCGGGAACCACGCCTCTTCCAAAAATTACCTTCACCCTGGATACCATGTCTTTATATGTTAATGGTATGTATATAGCATTAACAGTTACAATATGAGACCAGGATAGGATCAGGATGAGGAAGGGTGGAGAAGATCTGCCATGTCTCGCGTTTGAGCCAGGGTTAAACTGTCTCTCCACCCCTGGTTTGAAAATCCATAGCAAGATGTCTCTTTTTCCTAAGGTGAGAAGGGAGACCCATCTAAAGCGATTTTCTAACCACCTTTTGATTCTATAACATTAGAGAAGGAATAAAGAATATGATTTATGGACGTATCGATTGGGTAGACCGAAGTTATCGGGTCTGTTTTATTGATGAGCAGGGGCAGGTGGTGGAGGAGTTTGTTATCAGGAAGACAGGGGAAGGATTTGGGGAATTGCTTCGAAGAGCTCGTTGTTATCCTGAGATTTTTTCTATTTAGACGGGTCGATCGCCGCTGGTTGATTTTCTTCTAAGTCATGGCTACCAGATCTACTGGATTAATTCTAACCGCATGAGTGTTTTCCGTAGCCGGTATAACAGCAGCCGGGTTAAGGATGATCGCTTTGATGCTTGCGTACTGGTTCAGGTTCTTCAGGTAGACAGGGCAAGCATTCCGCTAAATAAGCCTTTGCCGGAGAAAGTGCAGCGGCCGAGAATTATATGGCGAGGTCTGGAAGTCATTCTTAAGGAGCAAACCAGAATGAAGAACCGACGTGCTTAAGGAGTATTATCCGGCTTTTCTTAATTGTTTTCAGGATCCGTTTTCACCTTCTGCCTGGCATTTCCTGCAGAAGTATCCTGCGCAGGAACAAGCCTGTAAGCTTTCCCGCAGGGAACTGAGAATCTTTTTCAAGAACATTCACATCTACCCTGAGTCATTTGTTCAGAGAGTGTATGATGGTTTGCGCACTTACCTCCAGGTGCGGCCTGTTCTGGTTGAGACCAGGAGTTACCTGGCTCGTGTTCTGGCCCCGCAGCTTTTGCAGATAAGAGAGCTGGTCAGGGAGCATGAGAGACAGCTGGAGAAAGCCACTTAGGAGGTGGAAGAGTTATAATGCTTTGATAGCATAAAAGGTCTTGGGCTTAAAACCCGGGTGGGAGTAATAGTTTATTTTTATCACTGCCAGTGGAAAGATTTTCGGGAAGCTCAAGCTACTGCCGGCCTATGTCCAGCCGCTTTCCGGAGCGATAAATACCGCTACGTCCATTTCCGGAAGGGTTGTATTAAATGGGCAAGAGATTTATTCACCGAGCTGGCCTGTACCACTCTTATAAGGCAACTCTGGGCACGACTGTATTATGACCGAAAAAGAAGGCAAGAAACACTACCATGCTCTCCGTTGCGTCGCTAATGTCTGGGTCAAAATATTATTCAAATTATGGAAAGCAGGCCAGAATTATAACCATGAAAAGCATTTCGTAGCCGCTACCCAGTTACTGGTAATGAGATTAATATCTTAAAAAGAGGAAAAATTGAAAAGAGCATCTACTACCCCCTTACCCTTGACATAGCAAGTTTAACCTGAAATAAATTTCCTCTTGACAGAGCTGTTTTTTTTTTAATATGAAAACAATAACATCGGTAAAATGAATGGGTTGAGAGGCATAAAAAACGGCCATTTCTGGAAGCATTTTTCAAAACTCGAAAAAATATTAATACTTTTCACCGTCGCTATATTAATTATCTCGGCGTATTTCTTCTTTAAAAACGAAAAAGCGCTCTTATGCCAACGCAACATTTATAAGATCATAAAAAGAGATAAAGATTATTACAAAAATTCCGTAATTTATCTTATTTATAATGTAAACGTGTATTGCCGTCCTTTATTGGATTGGCAGATATACAAATCTTATTACGACTTGAGAAAAATAATTTTGTTTTTGCCTGATTATAGTGATGAGGACATTCAAAATTTCATGAGAGTCTTTAATATAGAAGAGCCCATTGATATAGGACGAATGGACAATGAGTGGTATTCTGTTTATGTAAGATGTGATAATAACAATTGGCGAGCTAATCTAAATTTTCTCATTTTAATAATCAATGGCCGTATCGTTCAAATAAAAGGATTTTAAATGAAAAAGATACTTATTTTGGCTTTTTGTTTTCTGCCTCTTATAATCTTATGGGCAACCGAGGGCGAAATAATTCCGGTAGCAGAACTCAAGCTGGTTGGTTCTTTTCCTGAGGACGACCTCTATTTCGGGAGCTTCCCGGCCATCGATATCGATAAGGAAGGTTTTATTTATGCTGTTGATAATCGTGAGCACACTGTATTTATATTTAATAAAGAGGGAAAGTTGCTGGGCAAATTTGGAGGATGGGGCCAGGGGCCAGGAGAGTTGCAGTGGCCGGCAAAGATTTCTGTGGATAAAAAATCGGGCGAGATATTTGTAAAAGACAATACCGGAATAAATATGTTTGGGCCGGGGAGGGATTTCATTCGCCGAATTAGAACCTTCACAGGGATTCTTAACTTAAATGCCGGGAATGGGAGAATAGCCGTCATAGAACCAATTCCAGGGGAAAACGACCTTATTGGTCTGTATGACTACCGGGGCTTAAGAATTAAATCGTTAGGCCGAAAATATGACCTTGATTATTCAAAGAGCCAGGAAATCCCACCCGTTCTTCTGGACCGCATGGCCAATGACGGCGCTGTCCTGCTTGATGGAAATCATGTTTATTATGTTTCTTATGTATTTGCAGAAATAAGAAAATATGATCTTTCTGGTGAACCGATATCAGTGAAAAAGTTATCAATCCCTGAGGATATTGAGAAATACAGGAAGCAATACCGACAAATTTTATTCGAGACTGGAGTAAAGAAGAACAAGGATGGCACTATTACCAACTTCAGGATTTTGAATGATGCCTGTCTTTATGGAGAGCATATTTATCTCTTAATGCTTGGATATATAACCAATGGAAGATATCAAATAATAGTTGTGGATAAGCAATCTTTAGAGGTGAAGAAAAGAATGATTCTCCCCTCAGGCCTCTGGCCTGAGAATATAAGGGTATTCTCATCTAATAATAGAAATACGCCCCTATTTTTGATTTCTTTTCAGGATCAAGCATCCGGATCCTTTTTGTTAGGAATCCTAAAGGAGGATTAAGATGAAAGCCTTGAGATTTTTTTTGATCTGCCTTTTTTTCTGCGCTTCGGCGGTCATGTTATTTGTCTCATTAAGTTCAGCTCAAGCAGGCGGCGGAAATATTTATTGCAAAGATGTTTTTCCCGGGACCTGCACACAGGGAGGGTGCGGTGCAATTTCAGGCTGGACTGCTCAGGACTGTGTAATTTATTGTGCCAAGGATAGAAACGGGTTTTGGAATACTATTACCTGCGAGAGGCCTTCAGCCATATGAACGATAGGGGGGCTTGACACCGGAAAGTTTAAATTTCTCCTTTTAATTTGTTAATAACGGCACATGAGTTGAAGGGTGGCAATCTATTGTTGTCTCAGGTTTCCAGTTCCAGCTTTTCTAAGTACAGGTCGCGGCCGCTCTGAAGCTCAACCTCCTTCGAGCCGCAGAAGGGGCAGGAATGGGAAAAGTCGGGCGAGGAAATATCCCTGGTTTTAATTTCTTTGCCGCAGCGCAGGCACCTGAATTTTACCCGGGTTATCTTAATTTCCAGCCGGGCTCGGTCGGCGATCGTCCCCTTTTTATAGCTGTGGAAAGCCGTGCGGAAGAGCTCGGGAACCACACCGGAAATTTCCCCGATTAAAACCCGGACTCTGGTTACCCTCGAGGCGCCGGCTTCCCGGGCTTTCTCCTCGATGATGGTAAAAAGCTCAGCCACTATCGACAGTTCATGCATTCTGTTTTCTGAGCTCCTCGAGCTTTTTTTCCAGAAAAGCGCACAGCTCTTCCAGCCCTTCGCCGCTCAGAGCCGAGGTCTTAAAAACTTCAAGTTTCGGGTTTATTTCCCGGGCTTCCCGGATGACCCGCTCAACGTCAAAGGGAAGATGCGGCAGAAGGTCGCATTTGGTAATCACAAACACCTGTGAGGTGATAAAGGCTTCCGGATATTTTCGGGGTTTGTCGTCTCCTTCCGGCACTGACAGCAGCACCAGACGGAGGCTTTCGCCCAGGTCGAAACTGGCCGGGCAGACCAGATTGCCGACGTTTTCTATGAACAGGAAATCCAGGTCGGCCGGAATCTGGTCGAAAATTCTGGCGATCATTTTAGCTTCCAGATGGCAGGCGCCGTGGGTGGTAATCTGCCAGGCAGGAAGGCCGATTTTGCGAATTCTGTCGGCATCTCTTTCGGTTTCGATGTCTCCTTCAATAACCCCGATTCTGTACCTGCCTTTAAGACAGAGGCCGATTTTTTCCAGCAGGGAAGTCTTCCCTGAACCGGGAGAGCTCAGCAGGTTGACGGCTAAAATGCCATTTTCCTTGAGCTTCTGCCGGATGGAAGCAGCCAGTTTTTTGTTCGAACCGAGGATGTCTTCAAGCACCAGAACTTCTTTTTTGCTTTTTGCCATGTCGGTGTTTCTCCCGTTTAAGTTTGGCCGGAATTTTGATTATAGCAGAGGCCCCTTCCTCCGGTGTTGCCGAATAAAATTTATTCTCAAAAAACCGCAGGGCAGCCCGGAGATTTCTCCCGGCAGCCGGACTCAACCCCTCGCCGATTTCAAAATCATAGCCTCTTATGGCCAGGAGGAAAGCTTGCGGCTTTTTCCCGTATAAAGTCAGACACAGGTCAAGCACCGCTTCCGGCGGTAGAGCATGAGTGGTAAAACTGTATTTTTTTGCCGGCTGCAATTTTTTCCAGCTGAAGGGTTCTTTTCCTTTTTTACTGGCATCCACCACGATCACTTTATCGTATTCGGAGAAAAGAAGAGCGTCTTCCACTTGAAGCTGATAATCGGCTTCCAGGGCCAGTCCTTTGAGCTTGGTTTTTTCCAGCGCGCTGACAAAAGCCGGGCCCAACCCGTCATCCCGGCGCCCGGGATTGCCGATGCCGTAAACCAGGATTTTTTCCAGCGCAGGCTTCCCCGTGGCTATTTTCTCTTTCTGTCGATAAGACGGCCCAGGCTGTCGTAAAGTTCGATCTCAAGGGGCATCTGTCCGACCGCATGGGTGGCGCAGCTCAGACAGGGGTCGTAGGCCCTGATGGCCACTTCCACCCGGTTGAGCATACCTTCGGTTATCTCCGGTTTTTCTGAGATGTATTCTTCAGCCACCAGCCGTACGGCTTCGTTATAGGCCTGGTTGTTATTGGTGGTTGAAACAATCAGGTTGGCCATAGTCACCTGGTCGTCGTCGTTAATCTGATAATGGTGGAAAAGAGTGCCGCGGGGAGCCTCAATCAGGCCGACGCCTTCATGTTTTTTTCTGCCCCTGGTGACCAGATTGTCCCCGATGATGTCCTTGTCGTTCAGGAGTTCTTTAATGACTTCGGCCGCGTGCAGGGTTTCGATCAATCTTGCCCAGTGACTGTGCAGGGTCATATTGTTGGGTTTTCCCCCGGTGTAGGCTTTGTAATCTTCAAACTCTTTCTGGGCTCGCGGGCTGGGTATAAAGTCGCAGGTGTTCAGCCGGGCCAGAGGACCCACCCGGTACCAGCCTTTTTCCTTGCCGAGCTTTTTAAGATAGGGGAATTTCATGTAGCTGTAATTTCGCACTTCCTCGCCGATGTACTTAAGATAATCCTGATAGTCGACATCATCCAGGATTTTTCGGCCTTCGGCATCGACCGCCCGCAGTCGTCCGTGGTAGAAATCCAGGGCTCCATCCCGGCGGACGAGGCTCAGGTGATTGGAGGGGAAGTGGGCGAAGTTATCCAGGACATCCTTGTTTTCCCGGTGCAATTTTTTGAACAGCTGGACGGCTTCCTGAGCCCAGTCGATCATGGTGTCGATATTGTGGGGAGCGGGAGATTTCAGAAAGAAATCTCTTTCTTCCGGCGTCAGGCTTTTGTTGACCCCGCCGGGTATGGCTCCGGTGCCGTGAATCTTTTTCCCGGCGGTAGCCCTGATGACTTCCTGTCCGAATTTTCTCAGGAGCACGCCTTTGACGGCGATCTCTTTATGGGTTTTAGCCACCCCGATGATGTTTCTCACGGTCGGGTCGGCGTCGAAACCGAACAGAAGGTCGGGCGAGGCCAGGTGGAAGAAATGCAGGGCGTGGGATTGAAGCATCTGTCCATAATGCATCAACCGCCGGATTTTTTCGGCCGTCGGCGAAAGTTTTTCCGGCTGCGCCCCGACGATAATGTCCATGGCTTTAGCCCCGGCCAGATGATGGCTGACCGGGCAGATGCCGCACAGGCGCTGGACTAATACCGGGATCTCCCAGTAGGGGCGACCCTGGACGAAACGTTCAAAGCCGCGAAATTCCACCACGTGGAAGCGGGCCTGAGACACCCGCCCCCCGTCGTCCAGATGGATGGTTACTTTGCCGTGTCCTTCAACTCTGGTTACCGGTTCAATCGTGATCTTTTTAGCCATTGTTCACAGGTCCTCAATCATATTTTACCAGATCATATTCCAGCCGCAGAGGCCTTCCCTGAATCAAAGCCGTCAGGGCTTCCCAGATAAGGTCGGCCGAAGGCGGACAGCCGGGAAGGAAGTAATCTATTTTTACGATTTCGTGGCAGGGATAAACCCGGTCTAAAAGAATCGGAATATCCTCGTCGGCCGGAATCAGGCGGTCTTCGGGCGCCACGGTCGGAGAATTCAGATAAGCTTCTTCCAGGCATTCACGCAGGGGGATGGTGTTTCTCATCGCCGGCAAGCCGCCCATCACCGCGCATTCGCCGACCGAGACCAGAATTTTGCAGTTTTTTCTGAAATAGCGCAGGACTTCGACGTTTTCCGAGTTGCAGCAGCCCCCTTCTATCAATCCGATATCCACCGGGCGGCTGAATTTTTTGATGTCGTCGATCGGAGATTTATCGAATTCCACCAGTTCGATTAAATCCAGAATTCTTTCGTCAATGTCCAGAAAAGACATATGACAGCCGAAACAACCTGCCAGAGAAGCGGTGGCGATTACCGGTTTATTCATGGTCTTGCTCCGTCATTTGCTTTCTTCGATTTCGCTGCCGATAGGCTTTTTGTCGTATTTGCGTTTTCCGATCGGGATACGGAAGCCAACCTCTTTCTTGAGGATGGCGCCGACCGGACAGATGTCCATGGCCTTCTGAGCTTCTTCCTCGCTTAATTTTGCGGCCAGTTTCCGGTCGACGTTGATCCTGACCCGGCCGGAGCGGTTTTTCATATCAAAAATTTTCTTGCCGTCCGGCGTCTGGATCGCCCGGATGCAGCGCCGGCACTGGACGCAGCGGTTGTGCTCCAGCAGGAATTTCGGAAAAGCTTCGATGTCCTTCTTCGGAAATAAATATGGGAAGCGGGGAACCATAATCTGGTAACGGTAAGCCAGCGCCTGAAGCTCGCAGTTGCCGCTTTTCTCGCAGGCCGGGCAGAAGTGATTGCCTTCGACGAACAGCATTTCGATTATTGACTTCCGGTATTCCTCAACCTCGGGCGAGCTGTTTTCAACGACCATTCCCGGGCTTACCGGCTGGGTGCAGGCGGCCATCCAGCGTCCGTTAACCCGCACCGAGCAGATGCGGCAGCTGCCGACCGGCTTCAGTCCCTCAAAATGGCACAGCACCGGAATGTAAACTCCGTTGGCTTTAGCAGCTTCGTAGATGGTCTGACCCGGTTCAGCCAGACATTCTTTTCCGTCGATGGTGAATTTTATCGGCTCAGGCATGGTGATGTTCCTCCTGGTATTTTCGGCCGGTAAGGGCGCAGGCTTCAGCCAGAGCCTTCTGCAACTCAAAATCCGGTATGAAGTCCGCGTCTTTGTTTATCAATCCTTCGTATATTTCCCGGAAATTGGCTAAAGTGGTCAGAATCGGGTTGGGCGAAGTCTGGCCCAGGCCGCAGCGGCTGGTTGATTTTATAATTTTGCCCCAGGCTTCGATTTCCCGTAGGTCCTGAAGGGTTCCGCGGCCGGAAGCGATCTTTTCGAATTTTTTCTTGAGCAGAAAATTTCCCGCCCGGCAGGGAACGCACCAGCCGCAGCTTTCCTCAATGAAGAAATCGAGGAAGTTGCTGACTATAGAGAGCAGGTCGCGGCTGCGGTTGAAGATGATGATCGAACCTCCGGTCGGCAGGTCGGAGAAACAGATTTTTCTTCCGAAGCCGTTTTCTGAGATGCAGTTTCCGGACGGCCCGCCCACCTGGACGGCCAGGGTATCTCTGGCCCCGGCCATCTCCAGCAGCTCTTTTATTGTCAGGCCGTACTCCACCTCATATACGCCAGGCTTCTCGCAGTCACCGGAAACGCTCAGAAGCTTGGTCCCGGCCGATATCGGAGTGCCCATCGAACGGAACCAGCCGGCTCCATGGACAACAATCTGGGTGGCGGTAGCCAGGGTTTCCACGTTATTTACGGTCGTCGGCTGATTCAAGTAACCCTTTTGCACCGGGAAAGGAGGCCGGTCGCGTGGTTCGCCCCGCTCGCCTTCGGCCGATTCCAGCAGGGCGGATTCTTCTCCGCAGACATAAGCTCCGGCGCCCATTTTGATCTCAATGTCGAAGGAAAAACCCCGGCCGGCGATATTTTCTCCGAGCCAGCCCTGTTCTCTCATTTTTTCCAGGATGTATTCCAGGTAACGGCGAAGATAGGTGTATTCGTGCCTCAGATAAAGAATTCCCCGTCGGGCTCCGACCGCATATCCGGCGATAGCCATGCCTTCAAACACCATTTCCGGCCTTTCGGTCAGGATTACCCGGTCTTTGAAGGTTCCAGGTTCGCCCTCATCGGCGTTGCAGACGACAAAATGTTCTTCGCCCTTCTCTTTGCGGCAGAATTCCCATTTCAAACCGGTCGGGAAGCCGGCCCCGCCGCGCCCCAGCAAGTTGGCTTTCTTGACCTCGTCTATCAGGCAATCAGGAGTCATTTCCAGAGCCCTGGTGAGGCCTTTTCCGGGAGCGTAATCGCCGAAAATTACCGGACCTCTTCTTCTGATGTTATTGCTGACCATTGCCCGGATGAGCTCGTGGGCGTTAGCTCCGTCCCCGTATTCTTCAACCATATTCTCGCCAGGCCGGCCTTCTTTCATCCAGCCGACGATTTTCTTCACTTTTTCGGGTGTCAGGCAGGTAAAAACCGTTCCGTTGATGATGGCCGCCGGTTCCTGGTCGTTCATCCCGATGCAGGAGGTGTCGAGCAGGGTAACCAGGCCGTCGGGAGAAGTCTGACCCCAGAGACAGCCGGTTTCCTGTTCGAACGCCCGCAAAACCTGCTCTCTTCCGAACATTTCTGCGGTGATCGAATTGTTCAGGTAGACGACATATTTGCCGAGCGGCCGGTCCGAAAGAAAGTGATAAAAACTGATAACGCCTTCAACTTCGGCCCTGGAAAGGCTCAGGTCTTCGGCTACAGCCGGGACGGCTTTTTCGGGGATGAACCCTTCCGCCCGCTGGATTTCTTTCAGGATGTCAATCAGCCGGGTCCTGTCTTTTTTGTATTTTCTCAGTATATCTTTATAACTCATACCAATCCCCTTTATAAAATAGAATTATTTATATCATAAATTTATCAATTTACAAACTTAAAAAAGAAGCCTGTTTTTACGCCGGCGGGGCTAATTACTGGTAGAATGTCTCCGTTCCCGGCCTCTTCCGGCCCGCCGGGCGACAATTTTGCCGCCGGCGGGGATAGCGATGGTCGAGGCAGAAGCCGGCGGCAGCCGCCTCCTCTCCATCTTAGCCAGAGCAAAAACAGATTGGCCGTTTCGACAGGGGTTATCTTGTGGAATTCCGGCTTATTTTCTATAATGCTAAGCATGAAAGTTGACCTTGAACATCTCAGCCGCCTGGCCTGTCTGGAGCTGACAGAGGAAGAAAAAGACCTTCTGCCCGCTCAGATGGAAAAGATAATTGATTGGGTCGGGCAGCTTTCCAGTCTGGCCACCGGCGAGGAAGAAAAAGAGGCCTCGCCGGGTTTTACTCTGCGGCTGCAGGATGACGAGATACAACCATCCCTGTCCCAGGCTGATGTTCTGGTTATGGCTCCGGATAAACAGGAGGATTTCGTCAAGGTGCCGAGGGTGTTAAAAGAAAAATGAACTACCCTGAACTTGGCCTGAAGGAAGCGGTTGACCTGGTCAGGCAAGGCCAGCTTAAAGCCGCAGAAATAGTCGAATCCTACATCAGCCATATAGAATCGACCGACGGAAAAATCAGAGCCTTCCTGACTACCACCTTTGACCGGGCGCTGGCCCGGGCCAGAGAAATTGACGGCAAAAAAGAAAAAGGCCGACTGGCCGGGGCGGTGGTGGCCGTCAAGGACAACATCGTCACCCGGGGCATCAGGACGACCTGCGGCTCCAGAATCCTGGAGAACTTTGTGCCGCCGTACGATGCCACGGTGGTCGAGCGCCTGGAAGCTGAAGATGCCATCATCATCGGAAAAACCAACCTGGATGAGTTTGCCATGGGCTCTTCGACCGAAAACTCAGCCTTTTTCCCCACCAGGAATCCCTGGGACCCGGAAAGAGTGCCGGGTGGTTCCAGCGGCGGGTCGGCAGCGGCAGTGGCGGCGCTGGAGGCTATGGCGGCCCTGGGTTCTGATACCGGCGGCTCGGTCCGGCAACCGGCCGCTTTTTGCGGGATCGTCGGATTGAAGCCTACCTACGGGCGGGTTTCAAGGTACGGTCTGGTGGCTTTCGCCTCGTCCCTGGACCAGATCGGGCCGCTGACCCGTTCGGTTGAAGACTGCGCTCTAATAACCTCGGTCATGGCCGGTTTTGATGCCCGGGATTCAACCTGTGCCGAGATTCCCGTCCCCGATTATTCAGCTGACCTGCGGGAGATTCCGGGCAGGATAAAGGTCGGTCTGCTGGGCGAGACTTCTTTGAAAGGCCTTCATCCCGAAGTTGCCGCCAGCTACCTCCGGATTCAGGAGATGCTTGCCGGACTGGGCCTGGAAATTGTTCATCTGGATTTTCAATCCTGGGAAGTTGCCCTGCCCTGCTATTACATAATTGCTCCTTCTGAAGCCAGCTCAAACCTGGCCAGGTACGATGGCGTCCGCTATGGCTTGCGGATTGAAGCCGAAGAACTGGCTGACATGTTTGTCAAAACCAGGACCGCCGGTTTTGGCAGTGAGGTTAAGAGAAGAATTCTGCTGGGCACATTTGCCCTCAGTTCCGGCTACTACGACGCTTATTATGTGAAAGCTTCCAGAGCCCGCCGGGCCATCGCCGGGGAACTAAAAGCGGCTTTTGACCGGGTTGACTTTATCCTGACCCCGACCACTCCTGAGCCGGCTTTCAGGCTGGGAGAAAAGCAGGACCCGCTGGCCATGTATCTTCAGGACTATTTCACCGTGGGCGCCAGCCTGGCCGGAATTCCCGGTCTGTCCATACCATGCGGCTTGACTGCGGACGGCCTGCCTCTGGGGCTCCAGATATTATCGCCTCATTTTTCCGAGGCCCGTTTATTTAAATTTGCTTTTTTGCTTGAAAATAATATAAAATTCAAAAATAATATGTATGGAATTAATAACCGAGGAAGGAGGAAGAATGAAAATTAAAAGCCTTTGGTTGATCGGTCTTGTCACAGTTGCCGTCCTGATTTACGCAGCCTGCACCTCCGCGCCGGAAAAAACTCTGCTGGATAAATATTTCCATGCCGTTTCCATGAAGGATAATCAGACCATGGCCGCCATGGCCTGGAAACCGCTGGAGATTGACTACGCCAGCTTTGCCATTATCGAGACCAGTCCGGAGAAGGTCGAACCGGTAAATCTACCCGCCCTGAATGAAAAAGAAGCCGAAGCCAAGAAGAAAGTCGATGACCACATCGGGCCGGTGGTGGATGCCAAGGATGCCCTGGATGCGGCCAAAGACGACCTGGACAATGCCAGAACTTCGGCGGCCAGGGCGGCCCTCAAGAAAAAAGTTGAACAGCTGCAGGCCAAGTATGACGAAGAATACAACGTCCATAAAGAGCTGCAGAAAACGTACGGTGAGGCCAAGGATGCCGCGGCCAAAGAAGAACAGATTACCCTCTTCTCCCTGGGTTTGAAAAATCTGCCCGGTATCCGGAGCCTGAACGGCGACGTTCATATCAAGGAACTGGTTATCAGCGTTAAGAACAAAGCCGGAGTAGAGCGGAAATACAAAGTCGAGATGAGAAAATACGTGCTGAAGGATGAAACCGGCAAGCCCGCCTATAACGGGCAGTGGAAGATCATCGACTTCGTGCCGGTCAGCTAAAAGATCAGAAGACCGGACGGATTTTTAGAATCGTCGTCGGTCGTTATTGACTTTTTGCAATTTTCAGCTATAAATAATCTTTCCTGCGGTCTGGAAAAGGGGCCGTTAGCTCAGAGGGAGAGCACCGGCCTTTTAAGCCGGGTGTCGCTGGTTCGAGTCCAGCACGGCTCATTTGCGCCCCTGTCGTCTAGCCCGGCCTAGGACATCGCCCTTTCAAGGCGGCAACACGGGTTCGAATCCCGTCGGGGGCGCTTTTTTATTTTTAAATTATCCGGCAGGGGTAAACTGAGACGGATTGGGGGCAGCCGGGCAGAAAAATTTAATCGAGGGAAAATCCTCTTTGCTCTATTAGTTTCACACAGGCGTCGACCTCATCGGGGCCGTAAAGCCGGCCGCGGTTGAGCTTGATTTCCTCAAGCGCCCGGTCGAGGCCGAAGGCCGGGCGATAAGGACGGTGAGAAGCCATCGCTTCCACCACGTCGGCCACCGCCAGGATGCGGGATTCAGGCAGTATCTGGCCGTTTTTCAGCCCGCGGGGGTAACCGGAGCCGTCAATTCTTTCATGATGCTGAAGCACAATCTCGGCAATCGGCCAGGGGAATTCAATGTTCTTCAGAATTTCATGTCCTGCCTGGGGATGGGTTTTAATGATGGTGTATTCCAGTTCGGTGAGTTTGGTCGGTTTGCTCAGAATTTCTGAGGGCACATAAATCTTGCCGATGTCATGAATTTCGGCCGCCAGCTTCAGCCCTTCCAGCCGGGCTTCCGGCATTCCCAGTTCCCTTCCGATGGCTTCGGCCAGCTTGGCCACCCGGCGCTGGTGGCCGGCGGTGTAGGGGTCCCGCATTTCAATGGTGGTAGAAATAGCCTGGATGGTGCCCTGCAGGGCGCGCTGCAGCCTGGCCCAGCTGTCCTGGAGTTCCCTCTCAGCTTTTTTGCGGGCGGTTATATCGCGAAAAACGATGACCTGACCGGGGCTGACTGCCCTGTCCGGGGGCAGGGGAGCGACGGTTTGCTCGATCGGAATTTCCCGCCCGTCTTTGGAAATCAGAATAGATTCCCGAAGGGAAAAAAGCTCAAAGTCAGGGAGATGTCCGTTCTGGTCTTTCAGGCGGAAGACCTGTTCGAATTTCCGGCCGAGAGCTTGCTTTTCATCCAGGCCGGTCATCCTCTGGGCCACCGGGTTTATGAACGATATTAATCCTTCAGAATTAAGAACTATTATCCCGTCGCCGATGCTTCTGAGAATGGTTGACAGCCACTGTTCTTTTTCTCTCAGCAGCAGCTGCATTCTGGCCTTGTAGAGAGCGGTCTCGATGGTCAGCTCCAGCTCTCTCTCTTCAAAGGGCTTGATCAGGTAACCGAAGGGCTCGGTCAGCTTGGCCCGCTCGAAAGTCAGGTCGTCGGCAAACGAGGTTATGTAAACGACGGGAATGCAATATTCTTCCCAGACAACCGCGGCCACCGAAATACCGTCCAGTTTGCCTTTCAGGACGATGTCCATCAAAACCAGGTCCGGTTTTTTCTGGTTGAGGCTGGCGATGACTTCTTCCCCGGTCTGAACCACAGCGGTAACTTCGTAGCCGAGAAGCCTGACCATGTTGTGGAGGTCTCTGGCCACCAGGTTTTCGTCTTCGACGATCAGCACCCTGGCTTTGCTCATCTTCACCTCAAAGGCTCGATATCATTTTCAGATTGATATTCGAGCACAATTTTATTAATTTTGCGGCTATTTTTCAAACTGTTTAAAGCCGGGCGCGGGGAAAGATACCTCGGCCAGGGTTCCCTCGCCGGTTAAGCTGCTGATTGAGAATTCTCCTCCCAGCTGAGCCGAGAGCAGCCTGACGATTTCCAGGCCAAATCGGCTGCCGGCCCCCGATTCATATCCCCGGCCGTCGTCCCTGACCCGCAGCACCAGCTTATCACCCTCGGGTGCAAGGGAAACCACAATCGTGCCTCCCTGCCCGGGGTAGAAAGCGTGTTGCAGACTGTTGGAAACCAGTTCGGTCAGGATGAGTCCCAGCGGGATGGCCAGATCGACGGTCAAGAAAGGGGACTCTACCCTTACGGAAAAGGTAACCCCCTCGCTCCTCGGAATATGCACCTGGAACAGGTGAACCAGCAATTTTTCGGCGTAATCTCCGAAGTCGATCGAGGCCAGATCCTTTTCCCGGTAGAGTTTATCATGGACCAGGGCCATGGAATAGATTCGGTTCTGGCACTCCTTGAGGGCGGCGCGGGCTTCCGGGTCCTTCAGATAACTTGATTGCAGGTTGAGCAGGGAAGAAATGATTTGCATGTTGTTTTTGACCCGGTGGTGGACTTCCTTCAGAAGAATTTCCTTTTCTTTGAGCGAGGCCAGCATAGCGTCCTGGGCTTTTTTTCTCTCGGTAATATCACGGACATATTCAATTACGCCTTTTAACCGGCCGGTGTTGTGGTCGATCAGGGGGAAAGAAAAGAGTTCCAGCCAGCCGGTAACCTGTCCGCCGGGCCCGGTTTTAGGGACAATTTCGCAGGCCGGTTTCATGGTTCTTAGAGTCTCGAGGCTCGGGCAATTATTGCAGAAGTCATCCCGCCCGTGATAGGCCAGGTGGCATTTCTTCCCCACCAGCGGCAGGGCATGGGCATACCATTTTTCCATGACCGGGTTCACCCGAACTATCTTCATCTCCAGGTCCAGGATGGAAATTCCGTCCTGGATGGAGGCGAACGAGTCGGTCAGCAGGCGCTCTGTTTCTTTTCTCAGTTCCTCGGCCAGATTCTTTTTTATTACCAGGGCGGCCTGGTTGGCCACAAAGGAAAGGACCCGGAGATGTTCTTCGGTGTATCTTACCCCGCCGGTATAGCTCTGGACGACCATTACTCCGAAGATTTCATCCTGAACTTTAAGCGGGACTCCCAGCCAGTCAACGGAGGGAGCTCCGACAGATTCCACCCGGCCCTCGCTTTCCAGCCGCGAAAAAACCTCCGGAGAAGCCAGGAGGGGAACGCCGGTCCTGAGCACGTACTCGGTAAGCCCGCGGCCGGCCTTCTGCGGCGGGGGAGGCTGGTCGTACTCATCCACAAAGTAAGGAAAGGAAACGATGTCGCTGTTTTTATCGAACAGGGCGATGTAAAAATTCTCGGCCGGCATCAGGTTCCTGATGGTCAGGTGAATGGCCTGGAGCAATTCTTCCAGTTTTTCTTTTTCAACGCTCATCCTGGCTATCTCATAGAGCGCTTCCTGAACCCGGAGAGATTGCCGCCCGGCTTCGGCCGGAACCAGAAATCCCTGGACGAGCTTTTTTCCGGTGCCCTCAACGGCTATTTCCTGTCTGAAATCTTCCACCTCAAAGTATTCCGACTCAGAGCATCTTAACCGGTAGGTCAAGCTGCCGGCAGTCCGTCTGGTTATTTTCCCGGCCGCTATTTCCGCTCTCTGGCGGTCGTCGGGATGGACCAGATTCAGCCATTTTTTATATTCAAGCCAGAGGGGGCCCGGTTCGGGCAGCCGCAGTAGCCGGGCCAGGTCTTCGGATAGCCAGATTTTCTTGAAAGAAGGACTCAGGAAATATGAATAGATTTTCATATTTTGGTTGGCGGTTGAAACCAACTTTCTATTTTACTCCATCCAGGCTTTTTTCTATTCTACAGAAAACCGGGGCTGCAAACAAATTATTTTTATTCTGACGGTGGCATCCGGATTTTGACGGCGGCGGAGACCGAAAGCAAAGTCCGGTCGAAACCCGCCCCCGGCAGTCCGGCTCCGCTCATCCTGTCCCGGGGACCGCGGCAGGACACAGACCCGGCAACTCCTGGACCACGAAGCCACCAACGCTGGAAACGGAAAGGTTTCTGTTCCGACTTTAATTAAATTTTTTGGGAGTAAAGCTGAACCCGGTTTCGGCCGGCGTCTTTGGCCGCGTACAGAGCCAGGTCGGCCCGTTTCAGCAGCTCTTCCGGTTCCTGACCGTGGTCGGGGAAGATGGCCAGGCCCAGGCTGGCGGTTATCACCATTTTTCTGTTATCGACGGTCATCGGCAGGTTAAAGGCCTGAACAAATCTTTCCGCTATCTGGAGGCCGGTCTCGGCAGTCTGCAATTCCCCCAGCAGCACGGAGAACTCGTCGCCGCCGAAACGAGCCACGGTGTCGGTTTTTCTGGTCAGTTGTTTTAATATCTTCCCGGCTTCTATGAGCACCAGGTCGCCAAAGGAGTGCCCGTAAGTGTCGTTAATCACCTTGAAGAAATCCAGGTCCAGCATGATGACCCCGAGCTTCAGGTTTCTCCGCCGGGCCTGTTCCAGGCCGATTCTCAACCGGTCATTGAACAGCAGGCGGTTGGGCAGGTCGGTCAGGGCATCGTGGATGGCCAGGTAATTAAGACGTTCTTCCTGAAGCTTTCGCTGGGTAATGTCCCTGAAGACCAAGACCAAACCCGCCACTCCGCCGGCTTCGTCCCGAATCAGGGAACTGCGGAGCTCAACCGGCAGCCGGTCTTCCCCCCGAAGCAGGTAAAAATCCTGTTCGGTCGAGAAACCCGAGCTAAGCGATTCGAGATTCAGACCCCAGGTTCTGCCGGCCGGCCCTTCCTGGACCAGAAAAATTTTTTCCAGCGGTTGGCCGACCACGGTCTCAGAGCTTTGGCCAAGCAGTCTTTCAGCCACCGGGTTGATAAAGTTGATGACTCCCTCCCGGTCGGTGGAAATAAGCCCGTCGGTGATGCTGGACAGGATGGCCTTCAGCCAGCGCCTCTTCTCTTTGTTTTCAGTCTCTACCTGGTGTTTGTAAAAAGCCAGTTCGATGGCCACCAGAAGCTCTTTTTCGTCAAAGGGCTTGATCAGGTAGCCAAACGGCTCGGCCAGGGTGGCTTTTATCAGCGTATCCTCGTCGGCATAGGCCGTCAGGTAGACTATCGGGATGGAGTGTTGTTTCCAGATTCTGGCCGCGGCTTCGATTCCGTCGAGCTGACCCTTTAACCTGATATCCATCAGTACCAGGTCGGGCGATTTTTCTCCGGCCAGTTGAATGGCTCGCTCGCCACTTTCCACCACCTCTTCCACCTGGTAGCCCAGGTTCTTGACCATCTGTTCAATGTGGCGGGCAATCAACAGTTCGTCTTCGACCAGCAGGATCTTCTTGCCTTTCATCCCCTTCCTCGCTGCCCGTTCCCATGGCAGGGAAATGGTGGGCGGTACTGGGTTCGAACCAGTGGCCTCCGGTTTGTAAGACCGACACTCTGCCCCTGAGCTAACCGCCCGGTTGACTATAACTTAAGAGAAAGCCAGCGGATTGTCAAGAATCGCCCCGTCTTCTGGCCGGAAGAAATGACGGGGGTGCCGGGGCGATCGGAGCGAGGATTTTTTATGTTAAGATACCCGCGCCCATATGAGGGAAAGCCCGGGTTGGAGGCGGTCATAAATCCGGCCGGCTGACCGGGCCGAGGTTGACATAAATAGCCATATATGTTAAATTTAAGCTCCAATTTTTATCTCCCTGGAAGGTGAAATCCAATGTTTGCGGTAATCAAGACAGGCGGAAAACAGTATCGAATTAAAGAAGGCGATATCCTCTCCGTCGAGAAGCTCGAGGCGGAAAAAGGACAGCTGGTTTATTTTGACCAGGTTCTGCTGCTGGAAGACGGCCAGCAGGTCCAGGTCGGGACTCCCTATCTGGAAAAAGCCAGAGTGGCGGCTGAGGTCCTGGATGATTATAAAGATGAAAAAGTAATTGTTTTCAAAAAGAAAAGACGCAAAGGTTACCGTCGCAAAAAAGGGCATCGTCAATTGCTGACCAGGGTCAGAATTTCCGGGATTTACCCTGAGGGGCAGGCTGTTGAAGGCGAAAAGCCGGCTGCCGAACCGGCTCCCGGAAAGCCCAGGAAAAAAGAAACGGCCGCTAAAGCGGAAAAACCGGCCGCCCGCAAGACCGCTTCAACCGCCAGGAAGACAGCCAAAAAAGAAACAACCGGCAAATCTAAGGAGAAATGACCATGGCTCATAAAAGGTCCGGCGTAAACGGCAGAGATTCCAATCCCAAACATCTGGGTGTTAAGAGATTCGGCGGCCAGCTGGTCAAAGCCGGCTCAATCCTGGTGCGCCAGCGGGGCACGCCTTTCCGGCCCGGCCTTAACGTCGGCCGGGGCAGCGATGACACTCTGTTTGCCCTGGTGACCGGCGTGGTCCGGTTTGAAGATAAAGGAAGGATGGGCAAGTACGTCTCGGTTATCCCCATGGAGGAGTCGACCGGGACAGCCTCTTAAGATGGGACGAGTTCCCGTTAAGGCTTTTTTTTCGACCGAATCTTACCGCAGCTTTGCTGTCTCCCCGGTTGGCTTGACCGATTTCCGGTCAGACAGGTGATAAATTGTTCGTTGACCAGGTCCGCGTCATTCTGATTGCCGGAAAGGGCGGGGACGGCTGCGTCAGCTTTCGGCGGGAATACCGGGTTCCAAAGGGCGGACCGGACGGCGGCCGCGGAGGAGACGGCGGCAGCATTTACCTAATGAGCGACTCCAACCTGAATACCCTTTCTTATTTCAGATATCATCCCATTAACAAGGCCAGAAAGGGGGCCCCCGGCCAGGGTTCTAACAAGCAGGGCAAGAGAGGGCGGGACCTGTATCTTAAAGTTCCGGTGGGGACAATGGTTCGGGATGCCGCCAGCGGAAAGATACTCCACGACTTCTTGAAGCCGGGAGAGGTATTCCTGGCGGCCAGGGGCGGCCGGGGCGGTCGGGGGAACGCTTCCTTCGCCACCTCCACCCATCAGGTGCCCAGGGAATACGAAAGAGGAAAGCCGGGAGAAGAGAAAGAGCTGATCCTGGAATTGAAATTGATAGCCGACGTGGGGCTGGTGGGCTTTCCCAACACCGGCAAATCCACCCTGATTTCCAGGATTTCTGCGGCCCGGCCGGAGATAGCCGATTATCCCTTTACCACTCTGACTCCTAACCTGGGAGTGGTGGATGTGGACGAGGAGAGGAGTTTCGTGGTAGCCGATATACCGGGTTTGATTGAGGGGGCTCATCAGGGTTATGGACTGGGCATCCAGTTTTTAAGGCATGTCGAAAGAACCCGAATCCTGGTGCATCTGGTCGATGTTTCCCCGTTAAGCGGCCGCGACCCGGTTAAGGATTATCGCATCATTCAGACTGAGCTTGAGGCCTTCAACCCGGAACTGGCTAAGAGAAAACAGGTGATTGTGGCCAATAAGATCGACCTGCTGGCTGAAGACAGGAAAAGACTCCAGGCGGTCAGGCGACTGGCGGCCAGGGAGAAGAAGCCGTTTCTGGCCATTTCCGCCCTGACCGGCAAAGGTTTAAGGGAACTGGTCGGTTTGCTGGCCTCTCTTCTGGCGGAAACGAAGGCTGAGCCCTGCCCGGAAAAAGAAACCGAGGAAGAAGTAGAGAGGCGCAGGCGATGAGTTTGACCGGTTTGTTCGGCGGAACCTTTAACCCCGTCCACCTCGGGCACCTGAAAGTGGCGGAAGAGGTCATCAGACGGTTTCCTCTGGACCGGATTCTGTTCATCCCGTCTTATATCCCGCCGCACAAGAGTCCGGGAGAGGTGGTTCCGGTCAGGCATCGCCTGAAAATGGTGGAAATCGCCTGCCGGGCTAACCCGTCTTTTGAGGTTTCAGAGGTTGAGGCCCGGCGACCAGGACCCTCTTACTCCATAGTCACTCTGAGAAGAATGAAGCGGGCCAGACCTGAAGACCGGTTTTTTTTCATCGTCGGGTCGGATGCTTTCCTGGAGATTGAAACCTGGAAAGATTATGAGCAGCTCCTGACAGAATGTTCGTTTATTGTTGTCAGCCGACCCGGATTCGGGATAAAATTGGTGGAGAAAGTGATAGCCAGAATCAAGACCACCGCCTTGCCGACCCCGGGCCGCCGAACTGCCATCAAACCCGAGAACTTGAAGCCGGGCAGCCTCTTTCTGCTGGAGGCCAGGACGCCGGATATCTCGTCCACCGAGGTCAGGAGGAGGATTAAGGCCGGATTGCCCGTTACCGGCCTGGTGCCGCCGGGAGTGGAGCAATACATGGCAAAATATAAACTTTATCGCTGAGGAGAAAATGGCCGACAAGCAAGAGAAGCCGAAAAAATTCAGCAAGAGAAGTCTGCCCGCTGAAGTTCGAAAATCGATCAAGGCCGCGCTGGCCAAAAAAGCCGAAGAGCTGTGCGTGCTGGACCTCCGGGAGCTCACCAGCTTCACCGATTTTTTTGTCATCATGCACGGCAATTCATCCCGCCAGAACGTGGCCATTTATGAAAGCATTGAGGAAGAGCTGGCCGGGGATAAAATTAAACCCTTCGGGATAGAAGGCCTGGAAACGGCTGAATGGATACTCCTGGATTATGGCAGTTTTGTGGTTCATATTTTCTCCCGGAGAGCCCGGGATTTTTATGGGCTGGAAAAACTCTGGGCCGATGCCCCGCGGCTGGATTACTGAATTTGAAAAATTCCAAAAAAATCTCTTGACTTTTTGGCCGTAATCCATTTAATTAAATCCCGTTTCTGATGGAACTGGTTTTTTTATGGCCCGGAAAAACTAAGAATCGACACCTGCGGGCGTTGCAGGAGGAGTTACTGACCAGACTCCAGTTTTTCTGCCGGGCCAGGATAGTGGAAACGGCCGAGGCCAGGGGGGTCAGAGAAAACCAGCCCGGCCGGGTTCTGGAGACGGAAGCCAGGGGGCTTGAAAAACATCTCCAGGATGGCTATATTATCTGCCTTTCAGATAGAGGAAAAATGATGACTTCGGAAGAACTGGCTGGATTGCTGGAGAAGCAGGCCATGGTTTCTGCCAGGAGAATTATATTCCTGGTCGGGGGCTTTCTGGGACTGGCTCCCGACCTCCTGCAAAGAGCCGACCTGCAACTATCGCTGTCCAGGCTGACTTTTTCGCACGAGCTGGCCAGAGTGGTTCTGCTGGAGCAGGTCTACCGGGCCATGAACCTGATTAAGGGATATTCTTATCCAAAATGAGAGGGGGTTAAATGCCGGCTAAAGCCAAACTGAGCAAGAAAGAGAAAGAAGAATTCAAAAAATTACTGCTGGAAAAAAAGAACAGCATCGTCAAGAAACTGAGCCAGTACTACAATGACAGCAAGGAAATCGAAACCGACGAAGCTCTGGACCTGGTGGACAAAGCCGAGACTTCTTATACCAAGGAGTTCTTGCTGGGACTGACCGACAGCGAACGGGAACAGCTGTCTCTGATCGACCAGGCGCTGGAGAGACTTCAGAAAAGCGAATTCGGCCTGTGCCTGGTCTGCCACAAAGAAATCAACAAAAAGAGGTTGAAAATCATTCCCTGGGCTCCTTATTGCATCGAGTGTCAGGAAAAGAAAGAGGGCGAATCAAAGGGGCGGTGAAACTGCGCTTCCGTCTGAGCCGGGCCTTGCACCCGGTGACCGTTACCGTCTTCCCTTCCTTCTGCCGGCTGTGCGGCCGGGCTCTGGTTGATCCGGAAGAAAAAATAATCTGCGCCCGCTGCCTGGAGACGGTGGAAATCCATCGCGGCCCCGTCTGTCCGGTCTGTGGCCGTTTCTATCACCAGACGGCGGCTTCGGGTCAGCCCTGCGGCCAGTGCCAGGAACGGACCCCCGAATTTTCCCGGCACCGCTCGCTCGGTCCCTATTCGGGGCGGCTGAAAGAGGTTATCCTGCTTTTCAAGTATAAGAGTTGTGAATTTCTCAGCCGCCCCCTGTCGGCTATGGTCTTCCGGCATTTTGCCGGGGGCGACCTGTTTGAAGGCCTGGATTACATCGTGCCGGTTCCTCTTCACAGAAAAAGGGAAAAGCAACGCGGTTTCAACCAGGCTGAACTGCTGGGGTGCGGGCTGTCCGACCTGAGCGGCCTGCCTTTGCTCACGGGAGTCCTGATCAAAATCAGAAATACCCCGGCTCAGGTTTCTTTAGAGGCGGCCGAGCGGGAAACGAACCTCCGGAAGGCCTTCCTGGTAAAAAAGGGGGAGAAAATCGACGGGCGGAAGATCTTGCTGGTTGATGACGTTATCACCACCGGCTCGACCCTGAGAGAGTGCGCCGCCAGGCTCCGACAGGCTGGAGCCGGAGAAATCCGGGCTCTGACCTTAGCCAGGGCAGTTTAAAATAAAAAGCCCCCGTCAGGAGACGGGGGCAGAATTGGCGACCTGTTATTTAGTGTTTTTTTCTCCGGATTTTTCGGCTGTCTGAGGCTTTACTATTTTGACCTTGCGGGGTTTGACTTCGGCTTTCTTGGGCATATGGACCTTGAGCAGGCCGTTTTCATACTCGGCGCTGATCTTGTCCTGGTCAACGTAGTTCGGCAGGCTGAAGGACCGGTAGAAGGAGCCGTAGGCCCGCTCTATTCGGTGATAATTCTCTTCCCTGGTCTCCTTTTCGAATTTTCTTTCACCCCGCAGGCTCAGGGTGTTATCCTCAACCTTGATCTCTACGTCTTTTTCCTCGACGCCCGGAAGCTCTGCTGTCAGAACCAGCTCATTCTCGGTTTCATAGATATCGACGGCCGGAGACCAGGTGCTCTGGATGATGTCCGAATCTTCGAATTTAGGGGAAGAAACCAGGTCCTCAAACAGCCGATTCATCCTGTCGCGCAGGACCATAATGTCCCGGAAAGGATCCCATTTAGTGATGGCCATGGTCTCACCTCCTCTTAAAATGTTTAGTGCATTATTAATATATATTTTGAGTATGTTTTTGTCAAGTCTTTTTAAAAAAATTTATTTTCCCCTTATCAGGATGGTGGCTTCACCCCTGAGCCTGTCTTCAGTCACGGCTTCCCCCAGGGTGTCCAGAGCCCCCCGGACGAACTCTTCGTGGATCTTGGTCAATTCCCTGGCCAGCACTGCTTCTCTTGGCCCCAGGACTTCCTTCGCGACCTCAAGGAATTGTTTCAGCTTGCGCATCGGCAGAAAAAAGACCAGGGTCCCTTCGGTATCCGACAACTTGGCCAGAAAATTCTTAAGACTGCCCTTCTTGGGCGGCGGGAAACCGGCAAAGACAACCCGGTGGGTGGGCAGTCCGGAGGCGGACAGGGCGGCGGTCAGAGCGCTCGGGCCGGGCACGGGGATTACGTTTATGTTCCTTCTGATGGCTTCTCTGATCAACGGGAATCCGGGGTCTGAAACCCCCGGCGTGCCGGCGTCGGATACCAGGGCCACGTCCTTTCCGGCTTCCAGCCAGGACAGAATTTCAGGAAGCCGCTGATTTTCCCGGGGATGGAAATATGATATCAGCCGTTTCTTGATGCCGTAAGCATTGAGGAGTTTTACCGTCTGTCTGGTGTCTTCACAGGCAATGATTTCGACTTCCTTCAGAATTCTCAGGGCCCGCAGGGTAATGTCTTCCAGGTTGCCGATGGGGGTGCCGACTACATAAAGAGAACCTTTCTGTTTCATTTTTAATGTCCGCTTTCAGCTGGCCTGCCGGCCGGTCGCCTGTCTATTTATCCCAATCATATGGATAAAGAAAATCGTGGCCGACCGTCCGGGTGGAGATCTTGGCGATAGGCGGCATTTTTCTCTTAAACTCGGACTTCTTGATCATTTCCACGATTCGCCGAACCTTTTTCCGCTCAAACCCGGCCTTAATTACCTCCTCGGGTTTTCGGCGGCGGTCGACCAGGAGATAAAGGATCCGGTCCAGCTCCTCGTAGGTCAAGCCGATTTCTTCCTCGTCGGTCTGTCCCGGCCACAATCCGGCGGTCGGCTTCTTGACCAGTATTTCTTCCGGGATTTTGAGCTGCCGGCCGAGTTCCCGGACCTGGGTCTTGTAAAGGTCGCCCATGGGATTAATGCCGCAGGCCATATCGCCGTGTATTGTTCCGTAGCCGATGAGCAATTCGGTTTTGTTGCTGGTTCCCAGGATCAGGGCCTTCTCCCGGGCTGAAAAATCGTAAAGTATGGACATCCTTTCCCTGGCCATCTTGTTGCCCTTGAGAACCGGGTTATCGGTTGGGAAAGCGGCAAAATAGGCATCTATTTGGGGAGAGATATCTATTTCCCTGGATTTAACCTTCAGCCGGCCCGCCACCATCCGGGCATGGGCCACCCCTTCTTTATCCAGGTCGCCGTATGGCATGATAAGAGTCAGCACTTTTTCAGGCTTGAGGGCCATGGTCGCCAGGTAAGCGCAGACTGTCGAGTCCAGACCGCCGGAAAGCCCGAGGATGACCCGGCTGAAGCTGGCCTTTCTGGTTTCTTCCCTTATAAAACCGGTTAAAGTTTTAATGGCCAGAGAGACGTTAATCTTCATGGCTATCTCTTATTATTTTCTCCAGAGACTGCCAGATAACTTCAGGCCGCTCGTCGCGCCTGAAGGGCCAGCTTTTCCGGGCCCGGGCGATTTCTGATAGTTCAACTTCCACCACCTTGAAATCTTCTTCCAGGTAGGGCAGCCTGGCTATCAGTTTGCCGAAGGGATTATAAATGAAAGAGCCGCCGGCAAAGACCGCCCCATCTTCGTATCCCACCCGGTTGCAGTAGACCACCACGGCGCTGGAGAAAAAGGATACCGACTCTCCCATCAATTCCCACATCCGGCTGGTCTCGAAACCCTGGGCCTGAGGGTCATCTATTCCCCGTCCGGGCGCGGCGGAAATGGTAATTATCAACCCGGCCCCGCCGGCAAAATGACAGTAGCTCGAGCCATAATGCAGAAAATCCCGGCAGACCAGCAATCCGGTCTTGACCCGCCCGGTGTCAAAGGGCCTGAATTGCCGGCCGGCGGCAAAGAACCGGCCCTCCTCAAACATGCCGGAAGTCGGGAGGAACACTTTCCTGTGGAGATGGAGAATTCGGCCGCGGGAGAGATAGACAGCGGCGTTGTAAACCAGGCCCGGGTCGTCAGTCGCTTCTTCCACGAAACCGAAAACCAGGTCTATTGCCCGGGAAGCCTCGAGCAGTTTCTTGAAGACCGAAGATTTCCTGGGGTTGATAGCCAGTTCGGCCGCCAGGTCTTTAAGGTTATAGCCGGTCAGGCTGAGCTCGGGGAACACTATCAGGTCCGTCTTTCTGGACACGGCTTTCCTGATATAATCCAGGTGAAGCTTGAGGTTCCGTTCCGGGTTGCCGAGAATTGGCGAAATCTGGGCCAGGGCGATTTTCATGAGTTGAAAATAGCACAAATCAGGAGGTTCTGTCCAATCCGCGGGAGAGGGGACTGTCGCGGCACGCCACCCCCGGCCGTCCTCGCTCACCGATCCCCGGCGGCGAATCCTTACGGATCTGGGTAACTGAAGACACGCCGTGCCTCCTGCCGGCTATCACGGCGGCGAATTACGAGCGCAGGGGCGCTGCCAAAAAAACAGGTCAGGGGTTGAAAAATGGGTGGTGATTATATAAATTAGTAAAAGAATTTTATAAAGGGCCCGATTGTGAGTTCTATAAACCATATTGGCATTTTTCTGAAGGATATCTTTTTCGGCAGCCGGACCGGGCGTCTGTCGTTCAAGCGTCAGGAAATAGAAAAACATTTTTTCTTTGTCAAGGGAAAGCCGATCCAGGTCAAGACCAATGTCAGGTCGGAGAGACTGGGCGAAATCCTTTTCAAGCTTCAGAAGATACAGGAACAGACCTTCGATCAGATCGAAGACTTCATCCAGGCCAATCAGCCTCTGGGAGAATCGCTAAAACGGGGCGGAGTCATCAAGGAAAGTGACCTCAGGGAGGCCCTGAGCTTCCAGATCCGCGAATCCCTGCTGGGAATCTTTTCTTATTTTGACGGCGAGCTAAACTTTCAGGAGAAGGAAATCCCGCCCCCTGCTGAAGAAATGCCGGTAGTCGACATCCCCTTCGTCATCGATTACGGGCTGCGGCGGATGAAGTACGATTCGAGCCTGCAGAAATATTTCTCCGGCCGCAAGGTGGTCCTGAAGAACATCCGCTATGCCTATTTCCTGACCGAAGAAGAAAAGACCCTGCTGGAGAGGTTTTCCACCGCCCAGGTTATAGACCGGATGGCCGTGCCGGCCCGGTTCAGCAACGAGAATTTTTTCCGCTGTCTGTACCTTTTTTACTGCCTGGACATGGTAGAAGTCTCAACCGCCGACAGCAGTTATAAGAAAGACGATTACGCTTCCGAGAGCCGCAAAAAGCTGGAGCTGGACGAGCTTGAAGCCCGGATTGAAGAGCTCAAGGAAATAAAGTCTCAGCTCCGGACGCGAAATTATTACGAGTTGCTGGGTGTTTCCAGGGTAGCCAGCGAGGAAGATATCAAGAGGGCTTATTTCAACCTGGCCAGAAAGTACCATCCCGACCGGTTCAACGCTGATCTGACCGACTACAGCCTGGTCAACGAGGTTTTTAACGCCATCACCACCGCCTACCGGACGTTAAGCGAGCCCGACAAGAGAAAGCAATATGACCAGCAGCTGATGGCCCCATCCCAGGAGACGGCCGACGACCTGGCCAAAAAGGCTGAGATTAAGTACCGGCAGGGTCGGACCCTTTACAACCAGGGCATGTATGAAGAGGCGATCATATTTCTGGAAGAAGCTCTTCGTCTGAAAAAAGCCAAGGCGGATTATTATCTGCTGCTGGCCATGACCGAATCCAAACTTCCGGCCTACAAGAAAAAAGCCGAGGAGGATTTCCTGCGGGCTATTGAGATGGAGCCCTGGAACGCCGAAGGTTATGTCGGCTTGGGTTTGCTCTACCTGGGAGAGGGCTTGAAGGTTCGGGCTAAGAAACAACTGCTGAAGGCTCTGGAAATTGACCCTGACCACAGCCAGGCTCGAGCGGCGCTGGAAGAGCTGGAAAAAGGGGAGAAAAAGACCGGCCTCAAGGGCCTGATGGATCTGGATATATTAAAACTCTTTAAGAAAAAGAAATAGTCTAATCCCGGCCTATCAGCTTTAAGAATTCCTTTTCGTCTATGGTTTTGACCCCGAGTTCCCTGGCCCGGTCCAGCTTCGACCCCGGCTCCTGACCCACCACCAGGTAATCGGTCTTCTTGCCGACCGAGGAGGAAACGCTCCCGCCCAGACTTTCGATCTTTTCTTTTGCCTGATCCCGGGTCATTGAAGACAGGGTCCCGGTCAGAACAAAGGTCAGTCCCTGAAGTGGTTGCGGGCCCGCTTTCTCGGCTTTTTCCCTGAACTTAAGGCCGGCCGCCCTCAGCCGTTCCAGCAGCTTCTGGTTTTCAGGCTGACGGAAAAAGAAAACAATGCTGGCTGCTACCTTGGGTCCAACGTCTTCCAGCTGGGTCAGCTCTTCCTCGGTGGCTCTGGCCAGTCGGTCCAGGTCCTGGAATTTTCTGGCCAGCGACTGAGCCAGCTTTTCGCCCACCTGCCTTATTCCCAGGGCAAAGATGAGTCGCCACAGCTCGCGCGATTTTGACTCTTCAATCTGGTCCAGGAGATTGCGGGCGCTCTTCGGGCCCATCCTCTCCAGCCGGACCAGTTCTTCATATTTCAGGTGATACAGGTCGGGAATCTGTTTTATCAGTCCGGAGTCGAGCAGCTGGTCCACCAGGGCTTCGCCCAGGCCTTCGATATTCATGGCCCGCCGCGAGGCATAGTGCAGGATTGATTCCCGGATGCGGGCCGGGCAGGAAGGATTGATGCAGCGCGAAATGGCTTCTCCCTCTTCTTTATAAATAGCCGTGCGGCAAACCGGGCAATTTTTCGGCCAGAGGAAAGGCTTTTCCCGCCCGGTTCTTCTCTCCTTCATAACCGAAACCACGTGCGGGATGACATCGCCGCTTCGCTCCAGCAGGACATAATCGCCGACCCGGATGTCCTTCCTTTTCAGTTCTTCTTCGTTGTGCAGGGTGCAGCGACTGATGGTGGTCCCGGAAATCTGGACCGGCTCCAGGATAGCTACCGGAGTCAGGGCCCCGGTCCGTCCCACCTGGACAATTATTTCCTTTATCCTGGTTGTGGCCTGGCGGGCCGGAAACTTGAACGAGATCGCCCAGCGCGGCGATTTGGCCGTGGTTCCCAGGAGCTCTCGCTGCCGGGTGGAGTTGACCTTAACCACCACCCCGTCCACGTCGTATTCCAACGAGTCCCTTTTGTCCGTCCATTCCCGGTAGTAGTCAATGACCTCCTGCAGCGAGCGGCAGAGACGGCTGGCCGGGTTGGTTTTGAAGCCCAGTTTCTTTAATTGCTGCAGATTTTCCCACTGGCTGGGCATTTCCCGGCCGTCGATGAAAATATAATAAAGGAAGAGGTCCAGGTTGCGGCCGGCGACTTCCCTGGGGTCGAGCAATCTTATCGAGCCGGCGGCGGCGTTCCTGGGATTGGCAAACAGGGTTTCGCCGCGTTTTTCCCGTTCCTGGTTTATTTTCCGGAATGATTCGTAAGGCAGATAGACTTCGCCCCGGACTTCGACCTCTTCTTTGACCGGGATGGTCAGGGGCAGGCTGCGGATGGTCTTGACCTGGGCGGTGACCTCGTCGCCCCGGAAACCGTCACCCCTGGTCACCGCCTGGTGGTAGCGGCCGTCGAGATAGGTGATGGACATGCTCAAACCGTCGATCTTGAGCTCGCAGACGTATTCGATTTTCTCTCCCGGCAGCAGTTTCCGGATTCGGTCGTCAAATTCTTTCAGGCCGTCAACGTCATAGCAATTATCGATGCTGAGCATCGGCCGTCGGTGGGTTACGGTGGGGAACCCTTCCACCGGCTTTTCGCCGACCCTCTGGGTCGGGGAATCCGGGGTCAGGAATTCCGGGTAGGCTTCCTCCAGCCGCTTGAGTTCGGCCACCAGTCGGTCAAACTCGAAGTCGGAAATCTGCGGATCATTGTCAACATAATACTTTTTTTCGTGGTAAATGATCTGCCGGCGCAGGTCATCGATTCTTTTCCGGGCTTCTTCTTTGGAGAGTTTTTTTTCCATCCGGCCCCTCCCGATGAAAGCTTCACCTTTATTTTAGGAGAAAAGACGGATGGTGTGAAGCGAAACTGAAGTTAATCGGGCGTCCGTTGAATCAAGCGGCTGACGATTATTTGCCCAGTCGGCGCTTGGTTTCTTCCATCAGCTGGTTGAACTTGGCGATGGCCGACTCCTGCTGTTTTTTCAGCTTGTCGATTTCGGCCTGAATGGCGTCGATGTCGGCCTGAAATTCCTGCATCTTCTTCTTGTCCTTATCGGTCAGCTCGTCTTCGCTTTTGCCGCCGAACCGCTCATTGAATATCTTGGTCAGCTCCTCCAGTTCTTTGACCTTGTTCTGGATGGCCAGCACCGTTTCGTTGTACTTCAGCTCCTTGTTCATGGTAAAGAACAGCCCCTCGGCCATCTCCTTGGCTTTTTCGGAGTTGGGGTTGGGCAGGAAGGCAGCCTCAAGGGAATAGCGGACAGCTTCGTTCACCACCGACGGGTCGGTCTTGGCCTTGTTAGCCAGGATAACGGCGATGGAGAAGGCTACCTCACCGGTCTTCTTCTTGCCGTAAGCTTCTTTGAGCAGAGCCAGGGCTTCGTCGTTCTTTCCGGCCCTGTTCAGAAGCTGACCCAGGATTATTGCATCGTTGGGGTCCTTGGTCTGGTTGTAAATAGCCCGGTAGACTTTTTCCGCCTCGACATAATTTTTAGCGTCGGCGTAAGTCTTGCCCATCTTGCGGACCGACGCCATGATGCTCTTGTCTTTACTCAGTGAGTAGGCATTGAGATAGGCTTCGACCGCGGCCGCTGTGTCTTTTGATTTTTCAGCGGCGTTGCCCAGGATATAATATCCGGCCGCGGTTATTTTATTCCACTTGTCGGGGTTGGCCCCCTCCTTGGATTTTTCGACCTTGGCGATTTCGATCAGCTGATTGCCGTAGTTTCTGGCTTTGTCCAGGTTCTGCCCCTGGCTGACATAGTTATTGGCCAGAAAAACCATCAGCGACACTCTGACTTCGGCATCCAGCCCGCCGGCAGAAAGGGCTTTCTCTCCGTAATTAAGAGATTCCTGCAGGCTCTTGCTCGGACACTGAATCAAACAGAGGTAGGCGTAAGCATAATTTTCGTACTGCGAACCTTTGCCGGCGTACTGATTTATGAACTCTTTTAGCAGCTTGACCTTCTCGCAGTTGTCCTGGACGGTCATAGCCTTGATGTAGGCTTCATCAGCCGGGTTCTGGGCCCAGACCGCTCCGGCCGCTAGAAGTATTAATAGGGAAAACAATAAAGTTTTTTTCATCTCCGACCTCGCTCAAAAAATTAATTTGCTCAATATCTTGCCCGTTAACGGCAAAAATGTCAATAGCGGATTTTTTATTTTGAGCCCTCCGCTATTATTTATTGCAATTTATGTGCCAGATAGCCGGTTAGACTTAATCTTATCTATTCAATATAATAAATATGAAAAACATGAAAGAGTTTCAAGACTTCAGCCGACACTTCTTTGAGGAGACCGGACTGTCCCTCAGCCGCCAGGTTTCGCTGGCCGATTATTCAAGCTTCCGCATCGGAGGCCCGACCGATTATTTTCTTGAGGTCCGGGGGCTGGCCGACCTGTCCAGGGCCGTGCGGGCTGCCCGCAAATTCAGATGTCCGTTTTATGTGATCGGCGGAGGCTACAACCTTCTTTTTGACGATGCCGGTTATCGGGGGTTGATAATCAGGAATTCGGCCGCCGGCCTGAGGTTCCGGCCTGAGAAGGGCTGCCTGGAAGCCGACAGCGGCACCCACCTTTCTGACCTGATCGGGCAGGCCCTTAAAGACGGTCTGACCGGGCTGGAGTTTCTGGCCGGGATTCCCGGCACCGTGGGCGGAGCCGTTTTTGGCAATGCCGGAGCTTTCGGGCAAGCGATAGGGGACCGGGTAGTTGAAGTGACCGTGCTGTCCGAGGAGGGGCAGGAACAATCGCTGGGTCCGGAAAAATTAAATTTCGAATATCGTCATTCTTCCCTGAAAACGGAGCATAACATCATCCTCAGGGCTACTCTTAAAGTCGAGCCCGGTTCCAGGGCAGAGATGCTCAAAAAGGTGGAAGATTATCTAAATCAACGGGCCAGGAAACATCCTCCCGGCAAAACTCCTTGCGCGGGCAGTTACTTTAAGAACCCGGTTCTGCCGGGGGGACGCAAGATTCCGGCCGGGCAGCTGCTGGAACAGGCCGGGGCCCGGGGTATGAGAGTGGGCCAGGCAGCCGTTTATCCGGGCCACTGTAATTTTATCATCAACCTGGGTGGGGCTACCGCCCGTCAGGTGCTGGCCCTGGCGGCGGAACTAAAAGAAAAAGTCTGGCAGACTTCAGGCCTCAGGCTGGAAGAAGAAGTCATCTTCGTTCCAGAAGACGCTTCAATGCTCTGATTTTTTCCCGGCTCAAACCTCTTTTCTCAGCCAGTTTTAGAGCTTCGAGAGCCAGCGCCCGGTAGAGCCTGTCCAGCCCCGGCTTCCGGGCGGTTACGGCCAGATGTTTTTCCACTGTTTTCAGGTCCCCGCGAACCACGGGTCCGGTCAGGCTGGGCTCGACACCAAGGTTTTTTACGTTCTGTAAAGTTTTGTTTAGAAGGGGAGCCAGAATGTCCAGGACGGCCGCTTCCTCCAGCCCGACGGCCTCCAGGATTTCCTTTACCTCCTGCAGCAGAACCACCAGAAAGTTGGAGGAAATGGACAGGGCCAGGTGATAGAGCGGTTTTTCCGCGGCCGACAGCAATAGAGCCTGAGCTCCCAGCCGGGCGGCCAGCCGCTTCCCGAGCTCGACGGCCTCCGGCTGGCCTTCGAGGCCTATATAGATTCCTTTGAAGATTTCGGGTTGGCTCAGGTAGCCGGCGAAAGTCTGGACGGGGTGAAAGGAAGCTATCCGGGCTCCCTTTTCGGCCAGGGGCCGGAGTAATTCCGAAGAGCAGGCGCCGCTGGTATGGAAGATAAATTTGCCTTTCAGGTCGACGGCCGATATTTCACTGACCACTTCCGGTATTCGGTCATCCGGGACGCAGATAAAAATCAATCCGGCCGAAGCGGCGGCCAGCCGGATATCGGTCGTGGCCCGTCCCCGGCCTATTAATTTTCTGGCCTGCCTGGCCCGGGCCAGCGAGCTGTCGGCCAGGTATTTCAGCTCCCAGCCTTTCCGGCAGAGAGCCAGGGCCAGGGTCGTACCCACGCTTCCGGAACCGATAATCGAATAGTCTTTCATTTTTTCCTGAACAGCTCGGTCCACAGAGATATTTCCAGGGGGGTGGAATCGTCGGTTTGCTTTTGCAGTTCCCGCTCCCGTCGGTTGTCTTTAAGGGTCTGCTTCAGCTGTTTCAAAAATTCGGGCGTGCCGATCGACCTGGCTCCATGGACCCGGGCGATTTCCCTCAGACCGCGGTCGGAGCTGACCACCAGAAAATAGCGTCGGTCTCTTTTTCTGGACAGCATTTCCTCGATCAGGCTGTCGGCCGTCTGACCCGGTTCGGGGAAAATAACGGTGAATTTCGGGTTGAGTTTTATCTGGCGTTCATCGAGAGGTGGCCGGCCGTCGAACACCAGAAAAATTCTGGTGCGGGTTATCTTCTGGAAAAGAAGCAACCGGGCGACCAGCTGGTTGCGGCTGGTCGGGTCAAACTTGAAATAAGGGTCAGCCTGTCCCATCAGGTTGTTGCCGTCAATCAAATAAGCCATAGCGAAAAATTGTCTTTCCTGGAAACCTTCGCCCTGAGAATCTGGGCAATTACCCCGGCGGCCAGCCCAGCCGTCGTCCTCCCAGCAGATGAAAATGGATGTGGTAAACTTCCTGTCCGGAATCGGGGCCGGTATTGACCACCACCCGGTAGCCGCTGCTGTCTATACCCTTGAAGCCGGCAATTTCCCTGGCCCGGATGAGGATTTTTCCCAGAAGCCCGGCCTGGTCGAGTTCGGCTTCTTTCAGGCTGCCCAGGTGAGTTTTGGGAATTATCAGCGTATGAACAGGAGCTTGCGGCCGGATGTCATCGAAGGCCAGGATGTCATCGTCTTCGTAAACGATTCGGGCCGGTATTTCCTTGCGGATAATTTTGCAGAAAATACAATCGCTCATTTTTTGTCCCCCGTCCTGTGATTATTGTTGTTTTTCAGGCGCTCGATCTTTACCCCGAGCTTTATCAACTTGTCTTCAATCTTTTCATAGCCGCGGTCTAAGTGTTCAATATCATTGATGGTCGTCTGCCCGGAAGCCACCAGGCCGGCCAGCACCAGGCTGGCTGAGGCCCTGAGGTCGGTGGCCATCACTTCGGCTCCCGACAGCGGGGTGCGGCCCCGGATTATGGCTTTGTCTCCCTGGATTTCAATGCTGGCTCCGAGTCTTATGAGTTCGTTGGCGTGAGCGAAACGGCGGTCGAATATGGTCTCGGTGATGATGGAAGTCCCGTCAGCCTGGGTCATGAGGACCATGAACTGAGCCTGCATGTCGGTGGGGAAACCGGGGTAAGGGGCAGTGGTTACGTCCTGCGGTTTTATTCCCTGGCTGCCGATAACCCGCAACGAACGTTTGCCGATCTTTTCGATTCTGGCCCCGGAAATCATAAGCTTGTCGATCAGGGCCCCCAGGTGAGCCGGCTCCACATCATTTAAGATCAGGTCACCCTGAGTCAGGGCGGCGGCCACCATGAAGGTTCCGGCTTCGATCCGGTCGGGGATGATCCTGAAGGCGGCCGGGCCCAGTTCCTCCACTCCCCTGATGCGTATAGTTTCTTCTCCTATCCCCTCAATTCTGGCGCCCATTTTCACCAGCAGTTCGCACAGACTGCTGACTTCGGGTTCCAGGGCGCAGTTTTTGAGTATGGTTTCGCCCCGGGCCAGGGCGGCAGCCATCACCAGGTTTTCTGTCCCGGTGACCGTCTTCTTCTCAAACTCAAATTCTGTTCCTTTCAGCTTTTTAGCTTCGGCAAGTATGTAGCCGTGTTCAATTTTGATGTCGGCCCCGAGTTTCTGCAGCCCGTTTATGTGGAGGTCTACCGGCCGGGTTCCTATGGCGCAGCCTCCCGGAAGGGCCACCGCAGCTTTGCCCTTCCTGGCCAGCAGCGGACCCAGCACCAGGATTGAAGCTCTCATGGCCCGGACCAGCTGGTAGGGAGCCCGCTCGGAGACAATTTTCCCGACCTTTATTCTCAGGGATTTCTTCTTTTTTAAATCATATTCCGCCCCCAGTTCGGACAGCAGCGTCAGCATGGTTTGCACATCCTTGACCAGAGGGATGTTGCTGAGGGTGATTTCTTCGGAAGTTAAAAGTGTAGCCGCCAGCGCCGGCAGGACGGCATTCTTGGCGCCGCTGATGGTCACCTGGCCGCGAAGCTGATAGGGTTTTTCGGTGTAGATCCGCAACGATTCCATGCCCTGATTTTAGTTTACCCCCGGAGAAAATTCAAATAACCTGAATTTATGGATTGAAGCTCCGGTTTGGGAAGGGCTCGGAGTGGAAAGAGGGTCCTGTCAGGCTGGGCCCAGCTCCGGACATCTTAGCCTTGCCGTGTCTTTGGTGGCTGAAATCGTATGGAGGGTCCTGTCATGGTGCGTCGCCTGCCGTCCTCG
>FWPV01000362.1_pt1 | contig 136321 bp, 127 predicted proteins | sample 2228371 | NCBI WGS metagenome assembly FWPV01 (sample SAMEA103939776, study PRJEB20133) | metagenome | reverse complement strand
CCATCCTGTGCCTTCCCGACGACGCTTCGAAGGAAGCCGTCAAGATGGTCGCCGGCAACACCAAGGTCAGGATCATCGACACCTCGACCGCCTTCCGCGTTGCGCCGGACTGGGCCTATGGCTTTGCCGAGATGGACAAGGCGCAGGGCGAGAAGATCCGCGCCTCGCGCTATGTGGCCAATCCCGGCTGCTATCCGACCGGCGCCATCGGTCTGATCCGGCCGCTGCGGGCCGCCGGGCTTTTGCCGGACGGCTATCCGGTCACCGTTAACGCCGTGTCCGGCTACACCGGCGGCGGCAAGCAGCTGATCGCCCAGATGGAAGACCAGAACCATCCGGAGCACCTGGCGGCGAACAATTTCGTCTATGGCCTTACCCTCAAGCACAAGCATGTGCCGGAGATGAAGACGCACGGCCTTCTTGACCGCGCGCCGCTGTTTTCGCCCTCGGTCGGACGGTTCCCGCAGGGCATGATCGTGCAGGTGCCGCTGTTCCTCGAGGACCTGAAGGACGGGGCGACGCTCGAAAGCGTGCATGCGGCACTGGTGGCCCATTACGCCGGCCAGGACATCGTCCAGGTCGTTCCGCTCGCCGAGAGCGCAGCGCTGCCGCGCGTCGATGCCGAGGAACTGGCGGGCAAGGACACGATGAAGCTCTTCGTGTTCGGCACGCCGGGCGGCGCCCATGTCAATCTGGTGGCACTTCTCGACAATCTGGGCAAGGGCGCATCCGGCGCCGCCGTGCAGAACATGGATCTGATGCTCTCGGCCTGACCGTTGCCGGCCGGCATCGAAGATGACGAAGGAGGCGCGCATGCTCGACCACATCGGCCTGTCGGTTGCCGACTATCCAAAGTCGAAGGCCTTTTATGATGCGGTGATGCCGTCGATCGGCGCGGCCTGCGTCATGGCCGTCACCGCCCAGGAAACCGGTGGGACGTATGAAGGCTCCGGCTATGGCTTTGCCGGAAAGCCGTCGTTCTGGATCGGTACCGGATATCGCAGCACGGGCCAGGCGCACATCGCCTTCACGGCACCCGACCGGGCCGCGGTCGACGCCTTCTATGCCGCCGCGATGGCGGCCGGCGCCACCGACAATGGCGGACCGGGCCTTCGCCCCCACTATCATCCGAACTATTACGCGGCTTTCGTGCTCGACCCGGACGGCCACAATATCGAGGCCGTCTGCCACGCGCCGGCGTGACGTTTTCGCGACGGCTGCCGACCAAGGCGGCATGGAGCGCCATTGGCCGCCTGAGCGAGCAACGGATCGCTCAGGCTCTACTCAGTCGCGTTCCACGACCAGCACTTCCGGCGGATAGGCGCCGATGAAGCCGCGCCAGTGGGCGACGGCGAAGCCGAGCACGACAAGGGCCCCGCCCTGATGGGCGAGCGCCGCATGCAGCGGCACCTGCAGCACCAGCGTCGTGATCCCGAGCACGGCCTGGACGGTGACCAGCGCAAACAGCACGATGCTGCGCCGGGCATGGGTCGTATCCGCGGCCTCGCGCAGACACTGGATCATGTGAAAGAGCGCCGCAGCAAACAGCACATAGGCGCCGATCCGGTGGACGAACTGAACCGTCTTCGGGTTCTCAAACAGGTTGATCCAGGCTGGGTTCTGGATGAACAAGTCGCCCGGGACCAGCGCACCATCCATCAGCGGCCAGGTGTTGTAGGCAAGGCCGGCGTCGAGACCGGCGACCAGCGCGCCGAGATAGATCTGTAGAAGAGACAGGACGGCCAGCGTCGCGGCCATCTTGTGCGCGCCCCTTGACGGGATCGGATCATCGCTGTGCGGCGCGAGCGCCCGCATGATCCAGACACAGCCGGAGAAGATCAGGCAGGCGATGACGAGATGGGTGGCCAGCCGGTACTGGCTGACGTCGACGCGCTCGGCCAGACCCGAGGAGACCATCCACCAGCCGATGAAGCCCTGGAAACCGCCGAGCGCGAGCAGGCCGAGGAGCGGCAAGCGCAGCCGCCGCTCGATCCGGCCGGAGACCCAGAAATAGAGAAGCGGCAGCGCAAAGACGAGGCCGATGCCGCGCGCCAACAGGCGATGTCCCCACTCCCACCAGAAGATCGTCTTGAACTCCTCGACGGTCATTCCCTTGTTGATCTGCTCATATTCCGGAATGCGCTGGTAGAGCGCGAATTCCTCCTGCCACTCTTCAGCCGACAGCGGGGGAATGACGCCGTGGATCGGCTTCCACTCGGTGATAGACAGGCCGGAATCGGTCAGCCGCGTCGCGCCGCCGACCAGCACCAGACAGAAGAGCGTGACGATGACGACGCCCAGCCAGATGCGGATCGCCCTGCGATTGCTCTCCATCTGGTCGATCCGGTGGCGGACGGCAGTCTCGTCGGCGATCATCACACTTGTCATTCGTCAATCCTCGTTTCGGCAGTTGATTTGCATGACATCGCCGTGCAAAACAAGCCCGACAGTTTGCGGCAAGCCGTCGCGTGCCCTGACAGGCAAACGGCCGCTTGCCCGGCGAAAGGAAGATAGACGATGCCCCTCAGGTTGCGCAAATTCATTGGCACCATCCTCATCATCTGTCTCGTCCTGCTTTACGCCGTCCTCGCGACCTCGATCGCCTCCGCCTATCTCGGCACCTCGCCCTGGTGGGTGCATTTCCTCTATTTCCTGCTGTCGGGCCTCTTGTGGATCCTGCCCGCCATGCTGATCATCAAATGGATGGCCGGTCCTGTCCAGAAGCCGTGACGCGAGGGCTTTCCTTTATCCCTTGCGTCGTTAACCCGGCGATAACCGCATCTTGCGGTAAAGCTGCGCGGTGGTCGCCGCGCTAACCGATTTTATCTTCTGCCCCGCTATGCTCCGGCAAGAGTTTCGTCCGTCGGAGAAGGACCGTGCAGACATCATCGCTGGAACATGTCAGCCCTGAAGCCGCTTCTGCCCCTGCGCCGGACAGGAGCGTTTCCGCGAGCCCGAAGGACGGCGGCACCCCGATGACCAAGGATCTCGAAATCCGTCTGTTCGACCGGATGGCGCCTCTGGAGGCGGAGTGGCGACGGCTGGAAGCCGATCCGGTGAACTCTTTGCACCAGAGCTATGACTGGTGTTTCGCCTGGGAGAAGACGCACGGCAATCCTCTCGCCATCATCCACGGATACTGCAACGGCGCGACCGCCTTCATCCTGCCGCTCGAGATCGTGCGCCACAGCATGGTCAAGAGCGCCCAGTTCATCGGTTCGCGGTTCAACAACATCAACAGTGGGCTTTTCTCCGCCGCCTTTCGCGCCGTCGCAGGTGCAAGCGAGGCAGCACAGATCAGCCAGACCCTGACGACGCTGCTCGCCGGCAAGGCCGATCTCGTCAACCTCACCAACATCCCGCTCGAATGGCGCGGCGAGCGGCATCCGTTGGCCGGCCTGCCGGCGGTCGAGAACCAGAATCATGCTTTCCAGCTGCCGCTGACGGCGGATTTCGAACAGACCATCGGCCAGCTGAACGCCAAGCGGCGGCGCAAGAAATTCCGCAGCCAGTGCCGCCGGCTCGAAAGCACCGGCGGGTTCGAGCATGTGATCGCATCCGGCGTCCGCGAGAAGAACCGGCTGCTCGACACCTTCTTCGAGCAGAAGGCCATTCGCTTCAAGGCGCTCGGCATTCCCAACGTCTTTCAGGCGCCGGAGACGCAGGCCTTCTTCCGCATGCTGCTCGAGGTCGACGGCGGCAGCCATGACACGCCGCTCGAAATGCACGCCATCCGCCTCAAGGGCGAGCTCGACGGCAAGATCGCGGCGATCGCCGGCCTGTCGCGCAAGGGCGACCACGTGATCTGCCAGTTCGGATCGATCGATGAAAGTGTGGCAGCCGATGCGAGCCCCGGCGAGCTGCTGTTCTGGCTGATGATCGAGCGCAGCTGCGAGGAAGGCGCCGCCCTGTTCGACTTCGGCCTCGGCGACCAGGACTACAAGCGTCGCTGGTGCACGGTCGAGACGGTGCAGCACGACATCCTGCTGCCGGTGAGCGCGACGGGTCATCTCGCCGCCATCGCCCAGCGCGGCGTCACCCTCGCCAAGGCGGTGATCAAGGGCAATCCGCAGCTCTATTCGGTGATCCAGCGCCTGAGGGCGCATGCGGACGAAGTGCCGGTCCGCTCGACCGGCACCGACAACTGATCAGGCGGCGCTGCGCCGTGCGGACTTGCTCTGTCCCGTAGCCGGATCGCTCATCAGCACCAGGTCGGAATAGCCGACCTTTTCGAAGGCCGCCATGATCTCCACCAGTTCCTGCTCGTCCGGCCTGGGCGCAGACAGGATGATCTCATGGGCGCCGTTGCGGCTCAAGCGGGCGACGCTTTCCGCATTGGCCGGGCCACACTCCACCAGCACCAGGTCATAGGCGTCGGCGAGCGCATCGGCGATCATCGCCAGGCGGTCCGCGCCGCGCATCGCCTGGCGTATGTCGCAATTGCCCTGGGGGATGACGTCGGCACCGGACAGACGGTCCGGATGAATGGTCTCGGAGAATGGTGCTTCGCCGCACAGAAGGTCGGTTACGCCGGGCAGATCCTTGCGCGCCGCCATCAGCCAGGTCGGGCAAGCCGAACCGGTCATGTCGATCAGCACGACCTTGCGGCCGCGCGCGTCGAGATCGCGGGCGAGCATGACGGTTGCGGTCGAGCCGTCATCGCCGGAGGGCGAGATGGCAAAGGCGATGCGGGCGCGCGAATCGATGAGATAATCGGCAACCGAGCGGATGGAAAATTCCTCGCCGGCCACCGGCGTGCCACCGGTAGGCTCGGCATCAAGCTCAAGCGTCTGCTCCATGGCTTCCACGAGATCTTCGTCCGGCTCCACGGTCAAGAGGCTCGCGGGCAGAGCCTTCTGGGCGGGCTGGGCCGGAGCCGGGGGACGCGCGGTGGCGGGCGCCGGACGCTCGGCCACTGCCGCAGCTTGGATGTCGACAGCCCTCTCCTCGTCTTCCGGACGCTGCGGCTCACTGACGGGGCGCAGGGCGCGGCCGCTGAACAGCTCGGCGAGCATGACGATCACCGCGCTCAGGATCAGGGTTGCCAGGGTGGCGACGATCGTGATCGGCACGATCTTCGGGAAGCTTGCCTCACGCGGCTCGACCGCCGTCGAGATGACCCGGGCATCGGCCGGGCTCGCGCTCTTGTCGAGACGGGTCGTCGCTTCCCGGTAACGGGCGAGATAGGTCTCCAGCAGTTGCCGCTGGGCAGCCGCCTCGCGTTCGAGCGCCTTGAGGCCCACCTCATCCGTCTGGGCCCGGGCACTGTCGGCCTTCACGGCATTCAGCTGCTGGATGAGCTGGGTTTCGCGGGCACGCGCAACATTGGCGTCGTTTTCCAGCCCGGCGGCGACCTTGGCCGACTCGGATGTGATCTGCTCGCGGATGCCGGCGAGCTGGGACCGCAGCGCCTTCATCTGCGGATGACCATCGAGCAGCGTCGTCGAGAGGTCGGCGATCTTGCCGCGGATCTCGGATTCGCTCGCCTTCAGGCGCTGGATCGCCTCATTGCCGGTGATTGCCACCAGCGTGTCGGTCGACTTGCCAGCCTTGATGGCATTGCGCACGTTCTCGGCCTTGGCCTCGGCATCGGCGCGCTCGCCGCGGACCCGCGCCAGTTCGGCGGAAATGTCGCTGAGCTGCTGCCCGGAGAAGTTGGTCGTCTCGCTAACCTTCATGAGATCGGCATTGCCGCGGTACTCGGCGACCTTGGCTTCCGCCTCCCTCACCTTTTCGCGCAAGTTGGCGATCTCGGGTTCGAGCCAGCGGGCGGCTTCGGAATTGCTGTCGAGCTTGGCGCCGCTCTGCAGGGAACGGTAGACATTGGCAATGGCGTTCGGAACCTCGGCCGCGAGTTTCGGGTCCTTCGAGGTGAACTGGATGCCGATGACCCGCGATTTCTCGACCTGGTAGACCTGCAGTTTTTCCTGGAAGGCCTTGAGCACCCGCTCTTCCGGCGCCATGTCGAGCGGGTTCTTCTTCAGACCCAGCATGACGAGCAGGTCCGACAGCGCCGACGGATTGGTGTCCGGGTCAAACTCCTCCAGTTCATAGAGCTTGAGGTCGCGCGCAACCTGCTTGATGAGGTCGACCGATTGCAGCAGCTGCACTTGGCTGACAATATTGAGTTCGTCCGGCAGCGGCTCGGCCGGCGCCTGCACATTGGCCTGTGTGGTGAAATTGGGCTCGCGCGGCTCGATCAGGATACGCGCTTCACTGCTGTACTTGGGCGAGATCATGCTCGCACCGACAAAGGCCAGGGCGCCGACGAGCGCCGTTGCCGCCAGGATACGCGCCTTGCGTTTCCACACAGCCTGAAACAGCTGCGCAAGATCGATATCTACATCCTGGTGACCGTTGCCAACGCTCGACATGCTCAACTCCCGGTACAGTTCTCGCGAGAATGTAAAGGATCATGGTAACCCAAGCGTTAATTGACCGCGTCCACGCCCCTGCCCATTCACGCCGCACTAAATTAGGCGGCATGGCGAAAGCATGCAGTGCGCCTTTACCGACCGTTAACCCTAACCGAATGATAACGGACGCTATCGGATTCTCGGCTCGGGAGCGCGGCTGCGCATGTTACTGGCTCGCACGAAAACAATGATGTTGGTCTTGGTCGCGATGCTCGTCGCGGCCTTGAGCGGCTGCGCGACCTACCAGCCTGCGCCCAAGGTCTTCCACGAGGCGACAATCCAGCCCTATCGTCTCGACAGCGGCGACCGCCTGCGCATCACCGTCTTCGAGCAGCAGAGCCTCAGCAACACCTATACCGTCGACCAGGCGGGTTATATCGCCTTCCCGCTCGTCGGACAGGTCGCTGCCCGCGGCGCGACCGTTTCCCAGCTCGAGGGCGTGATCGCCCAGAAGCTGAAGCAGGGCTATCTGCGCGATCCCGACGTCACCATCGAAATCGACCGCTACCGCTCGATCTTCGTCATGGGCGAAGTCGGCCAGCCGGGCCAATATGCCTATGTGCCGGGCATGACCGTGCTCAACGCCATTGCGGTTGCCGGCGGCTTCTCGACCCGCGCCAACCAGCGCGATGTCGACGTCACCCGCAAGATCAACGGCAATATCCTGACCGGTCGCGTTCCGATCACCGATCCCATTCTCGCCGGCGACACCATCTATGTCCGCGAGCGGCTGTTCTGATCCATGCCCGATGAGCCGCCGCTTCGTATCCTCCATTGCTTTCGATCTCCCGTGGGCGGCATTTTCCGCCACGTGCGGGACCTCGCCGAGCATCACTGCCGGGCCGGCCACGAGGTCGGTATCCTCTGCGACAGCACGACCGGCAGCGAACACGAGGACCGCTTGTTCGAGCAGATCAGGCCCTATCTGGCGCTCGGTCTGCACCGCATGCCGATCGCGCGCGCAGTCGGCGTGGGCGACGCGGTCTCGCTCTACAAGAGTTATAAGACCATCAAAGAATTGCGGCCTGATGTGTTGCACGGCCACGGCGCCAAGGGCGGCGCGGTGTCACGCATCATCGGCTCAGCCTTGCGGGCGAAAAGGTATCGCGTTGCCCGCTTCTATTCCCCCCATGGCGGCAGCCTGCACTTCGACAGGCGCTCGCTCTCGGGCCGTGGCGTCTTTGCCGCCGAGCGTCTTCTCGAACGGCTGACGGACGCCATCGTTTTCGTGTGCGACTATGAACGCCGCACCTACGAGGCGAAGATCGGCGTGCCGCGCTGCGCCCACCGGATGATCTACAACGGCCTCGCGGACCGGGATTTCACCCTCATCCCCGCGCGCTCCGACAGCGTGCATTTCATCTATGTCGGCATGCTGCGGGACCTCAAGGGACCGGACGTGTTCATAGAGGCCTTTGCACGCACCGAGCGACGGGTCGGCCATCCGCTGAGCGCTCTGGTCATTGGCGACGGCCCCGATCGCGAAAAATACCGCGTCACCATCGAACAGCGCGGTTTTGCCCGCCGCATCGGACTTCTGCCCGCCATGCCGGTGAAAGAAGCCTTCGCCATGTCCAATATCGTCGTGGTGCCGTCGCGGGCGGAGGCCATGCCCTATATTGTGCTGGAAGCCCTGGCCGCCGGAAAATCGCTGATCGCCACGCGCGTCGGCGGTATTCCGGAGGTCCTGGGCGCCGACAGCGAGGCGCTGGTCGAGCCCGGCAATGCCGACGACCTTGCCCGCGTCATGGCGCGCGCGGTGACGACACCCGACTGGCACGGCGCAACCATGCCGGAGCCGGACGGTTTCAAGGCACGGTTCTCCGCCTCGACCATGGCGACCGAGATGGCCGATCTCTACCGCGAACGGCTAGCGATAATCTGACCGCCAACCGCGCCCGCCTGACCCGCTGACCTATTCGGCGGCCTCGTCTGCGGCACGCCGCGACGGCTTCAGTGGAGCATAATCGTCAGGCGTCAGCGTTTCGCGTTCCAGCAGCAGTTGCGCGCCGGCCTTGAGTTCGTCGATCCGGGCCTCGAGAGCCTGCTTGGCCGCCTGATAGGCCTCATCGATCATCCTGCGCACGGCAAGGTCGACCTCCCGGGCCGTGGCCTCGGAATAATCCTTCGGACGGGAGCGGAACTGGCCGTCGTCCAGCCATTGCTGACGCTGCGGCTCGAGCACGGCCTGACCGACGGAGGGATCCATGCCGAAGCGCGTGACGATCTCGCGGGCAATGTCGGTCACCTTGGCCAGATCGTCGGCGGCACCGGTCGAGATCTCCCCGAACACCAGATCCTCGGCCGCACGGCCGGCCAGCAAAACCACCATGCGATCCTTGAGCTCGCCCGCGGTGATGAGGAAACGGTCCTCGGTCGGCCGCTGCAGCGTGTAACCGAGTGCGCCGATCGAGCGCGGGATGATGGAAACCTTCTGCACCGGATCGGCCGAAGGAAGGCCGGCGGCGACGAGCGCATGGCCCATTTCGTGATGGGCGACCCGCCGGCGTTCTTCCGCGTTGAGGATCCGGCTGCGCCGCTCGGCACCGGCGATGATGCGCTCGACGGCGGCGACGAAATCCTCAAGCGCCACGGTGGTGGCGCCGCGGCGGGTCGCCAGGATCGCCGCCTCATTGATCAGATTGGCGAGGTCGGCGCCGGTGAAGCCCGGCGTCAGACCGGCGATCTGATCCATGTCGATACCGGGCGCCACGGCAACGTTCTTGATGTGGACCTTGAGGATGGCTGCGCGGCCCTTGCGGTCCGGCCGGTCGATGACGACCTGGCGGTCGAAGCGGCCGGCGCGCATCAGTGCCGGATCGAGGATTTCCGGGCGGTTGGTCGCAGCCAGCAGGACGATGCCGACGCGCGGATCGAAACCGTCAAGTTCGGCGAGCAGCTGGTTGAGCGTCTGTTCCTTCTCGTCATTGCCGCCGAGCCCGCCAAACGAGTTGCGTGCGCGGCCGAGCGCGTCGAGCTCGTCGATGAAGATGATGCACGGGGCCGCCTGACGCGCCTGTTCGAACAGGTCGCGCACACGCGCGGCACCGACGCCGACGAACATCTCGACGAATTCCGAGCCGGAAATGGAGAAGAACGGCACCCCTGCCTCGCCGGCGACGGCGCGCGCCATCAGCGTCTTGCCGGTGCCGGGCGGGCCGACCAGCAGGATGCCCTTGGGGATGCGCGCACCGAGGCGGCCGTAGACGTCCTTGTCCTTGAGGAAGGACACGATCTCCTGCAGCTCGGCTTCTGCCTCGTCGATGCCTGCGACGTCGTCGAAGGTCACACCGGTCTTGCGCTCGAGATAGATCTTGGCGCGCGATTTGCCGATGTTGATGAGCCCGCCCATGCCCTGCTTCTCGGCGATGCCGCGGAAGAAGAAGGACCAGAGCGCGAAGAAGATGATGACCGGCAGGACCCAGGACAGCACGGAGGTCAGCCAGTTGCTGTCGGTCGCTCCGGTGATCTTGACGCCGGCCTTCTCGAACAGGGCCGCGAATTCCGGATCGACCCGATTGGCGATGAAATACTTGCGGCCGTCGACCGGCTCCTTGAACTCGCCCTCGACGCGGCTTTCGGTCAAGGTGACGGCGGCGATGCGCCCCTCGCCGACCATGCGCATCATGTCGCTGTAGCTCAACTGCGTGTAGTCGCGGTAGCCGATCCAGGCCTGGAAGGCCATCAGAAGTGCAAAAGCAAAGAGAAAATAGCTGACGTTGAAGACGTGTTTCTTTTCCATGAGGAGGCATCCTGAAATTCATCGGCGAACGGCCGCTTCACCCATGCCACGATCCGTCTCACGCTTTGCTGATCCGTGTCAAACGAGACCATTGCGGTGCATGGTCGTTACCTGTGCCAGATTGACCCAAAACTGGGCGGATTGCCCAGTCTTTGTGCCCCTGGCGCAAGCGTTTCTTAGCAAGTCTCGGTTATCCTCCCGCATCAACGAGCGGGATATTGCGATGAACCAGATGGAAAAGCCGGAACAGTTCGATATCAACGCCCTGCGTCGGAAGGTGACCGAGAGCGGCGGCCAGGTCCGCGAGCAGGCGCCGGCCTCGGGCGAAGAGCACGAGATCAATCCGCTCGCCAAGCGGATCGCCTCGCAGTTCCGCGAGGAGAACTACTCTCCCTCGATCATCACCGGGCAGCTGCGCCTGCTCGAACTACTCAGCCTGTTTGCGATCGGACTGGCGGTCCATTATTTTCTGTTCAGCGAACCGTCCTCGCGCTTCCTCACCGATCTCGTCATCGGGCTTGCGGGTGCGGCCACCGCGGTTTTGTTCATGCAGATCGCCGACAGCTACCAGGTCTCGGCGTTGCGCACGCCGCTGCGTTCGTTTCCGCGGATCGCCGGAAGCTGGACGGTTGCCATCGCGCTGATCGCTCTTTCTCTGTTCCTGTTCCGACCGGGTGGCCTCGATTTCCGCGACTGGCTCGTGAGCTGGTACGGCTTCGGCCTCGCCTTCCTGTTTGTCGAGCGCAATCTGGTCGGGTTCGGCATTCGCCGCTGGGCACGCAACGGCATCATGGAACGGCGGGCGGTGGTCGTCGGCGGCGGCAAGCCAGCCAAGGATCTCATCCGCGCGCTCGAGCAGCAGCCGGAAAACGACATCCGCATCTGCGGCATCTTCGACGATCGCGGTTCGGCCCGTTCGCCCGATGTGGTCGCCGGCTATCCGAAGCTCGGCACCATCGCCGAACTGGTCGAGTTCGCCCGGCTTGCCCGCATCGACATGATGATCATCGCGCTGCCGCTTTCGGCGGAGGGACGCATCCTGCAGCTTCTCAAGATGCTCTGGGTCCTGCCGGTTGACATCCGCCTCGCCGCCCATTCCAACAGCCTGCGCTTCAGGCCGCGCTCGTATTCGCATGTCGGCGCCGTGCCGATGCTCGACATCCTCGACAAGCCGATCCGCGACTGGGATTCGGTCGCCAAGCGCGGCTTCGACATCTTCTTCAGCATTGTCGCGCTTCTGCTCCTGTGGCCGGTGTTCATCGTCACCGCGATTGCGATCAAGGCGACCTCCAAGGGACCGGTGCTCTTCGTCCAGAAGCGCCACGGCTTCAACAACGAGGTGATCAACGTCCTGAAGTTCCGGTCGATGTACACGGAAATGAGCGACCCCACCGCCCGTCAGGCCGTGACCAAGGGCGATCCACGTGTGACCCCGGTCGGCCGCTTTATCCGCAAGTCGTCGATCGACGAGCTGCCGCAGCTCTTCAACGTGCTGCGCGGCGACCTTTCGCTCGTCGGCCCGCGCCCGCATGCCGTTCTCGCCCAGACGCGCGATCGCGCCTATGGCGACGTGGTGGAGGGCTATTTTGCCCGCCATCGCGTCAAGCCCGGTGTCACCGGCTGGGCGCAGATCAACGGCTGGCGCGGCGAAGTCGACAATGACGACAAGATCAAATTCCGCACGGCCTATGACCTCTACTACATCGAGAACTGGTCGCTGCTGTTCGACCTGAAGATCCTGTTCCTGACGCCGTTCCGTCTGCTCAACACGGAAAACGCCTATTGACCGCCTTCGACGCCCATGAGCCGATGCAGTTCAGGCCGCAGATCGCGGTCCTGACGCTATTCGGCTCGGCGATCGTCGCCTTTGGCGTCTTCCTCTCCGGCTTTGTCATGTCGGAGCCCGCGCCTTATGAGCTTCTGATGGTCGTGCAGGTGGCGGTCTGGTTCCTGCTCGGGCTGAGGATCTCGCGGGCAGTCGCACCGCTCCTCGCCTTCCTGCTCGTCTTCAATGTCGGCGGCATTCTTTCCCTCACGGTCATGCAGGATCTCGGCACGGGTCCGATGTATCTCGCCGTCTCGACCTTTCTGGCCCTCACCTCGGTCTTCTATGCGGCGATCATCGAGGATCGCCACCAGCGGCTACGCCTCATCTTCCAGGCCTGGGTGGCGGCCGCCATGATCACCGCCCTTCTCGGCATTCTCGGCTATTTCCATGCCTTTCCCGGCGCTGAGGCCTTCACCCTTTACGACCGCGCCAAGGGCGCCTTCCAGGATCCCAACGTCTTCGGTCCGTTCCTGATCGCACCGGCGCTCTACCTGATGCACGGCCTCCTGACAGGCAAGCTCTCGGCTGCACCGCTGAGGGTGATCGGCCTCCTGGTGATCGCGCTCGGCGTTTTCCTGTCCTTCTCGCGCGCCGCCTGGGCGCTCTTCCTGTTTTCGGCCATTGCCCTCGTCTTCATCCTCCTGCTCAAGGAGCGCACCGGCGCCTTTCGCCTGAAGATCCTTCTGCTGTCGCTGACGGCAGTCGTCCTTCTCGTCGTAGCGGTGGTCATCGCGCTGCAGTTCGAGCAGGTCCGCAACCTTTTTCTCGACCGCACGACGCTGGTGAAGGAATATGACGGCGGTCATCTCGGCCGTTTTGCCCGCCACCGCATCGGCTTCCTGATGATGATGGAGCACCCGCTCGGCATCGGGCCGATGGTGTTCAGCAATATCTTCCCCGAGGACGAGCACAATATCTGGCTGAAGTCGCTCACCACCTATGGCTGGCTCGGCTTCGTCTCCTACGTCGCCATGATGGCCTGGACGCTGACGATCGGCTTCCGTTTCCTGCTGCGCGACCGTCCCTGGCAGCCCTATCTGATGATCGCCTGGATCGTGATCGTCGGCCACGTCATCATCGGCAATGTCATCGACACCGACCACTGGCGGCACTTCTATCTGCTGCTCGGCATCGTCTGGGGCTGCGGCGCGCTGGAATGGCGCCACCAGCGGGCACTGCGTCGCGGCGCGCCGGTCGGCTGACCGATCAACAGGAGCTGAAAACCTTTGCGTATCCTCGAAGTGCTCGAACCGAGCGGCGGCGGCTCCGGCCGCCATTTCGTCGATCTCTGCGCCGGTCTCAAGGCACGCGGCCACCACGTCACCGCCGTCTATTCGCCGGTGCGCGCCGAGGAGCGCTTCGTGCAGGAACTCTCGGCGCTCGATCTTGACGATACGATCGCCCTGCCCATGCTGCGCTCGGTCGGGCCGAAGGATTTTTCCGCCTGGCGCGGCCTTAGGCGGATCATCGACCGGAAGGGTCCATTCAACATCATCCATGGCCATAGTTCAAAGGCCGGCGCGCTTACCCGCATGCGATTGCCCGGCCCGCATGTGCCGCGCATCTATACGCCGCATGCCTTCCGCACCATGGACCCGACGCTGTCCTCGAAGGCACGCTTGGTGTTCGGCACGATCGAGGGTCTTCTCGGACGCTTCTTCACCGATCGGCTGATCTGCGTGTCGAAGAGCGAATATGATCACGCCCTGGACCTCGGTATTCCGGCCTCCCGGCTCAACCTGGTTGTCAACGGTGTCGGCGCGCTGCCGTCCGGACGGCGCGCGGAGATCCGCAAGAGCTATGGACTGACCGACGACAACCTGGTCTTCGGCTTCATCGGTCGGCTCTCGCCGCAGAAGGCACCGGAGCGGCTGATCGCAGCCTTCACCGCAATCGCGTCGCGGGCGCCGCAAGCCCGTCTGCTGATCATCGGCAGCGGCGAACTGGAACCGGACGTCCGCCGGCAGATTGCCGCCGGCGGGATCGCCGACCGCGTTATCATCGATGCGGCACTGCCCGGCGCCGAGGCGCTTCAGGCGATCGACGTAGCGGTCATGACGAGCCGTTACGAGGCCATGTCCTACGTCATGCTGGAAGCTGCCGCCGCCGGCCTGCCGCTGATCCTGACCGATGTCGGCGGAACGATCAATGTTCTCGAACACGAGGTCAACGGCTTGATCGTGCCGAACACGGACGATGCCACACCGCTGATCGAGGCCATGAGCGCATTGTGCGATCCGGCAACCCGTACCCGCTACGCCGCTGCGGCAGAAGTGCGCCGCAACCGATACGGGCTGGATGCCATGGTGGAACAGACGATCGCGGTCTACGAACAAGCAGCCAAAGTGAGGACGCGGACACGCGATTGATTTTTGCGCAACGTCCGCCATATTCGTTTCATGATCACTCCGGCACAAATTCGCGCCGCCCGCGCGCTTCTCGGCTTCAGCGTCGACCAGGTTTCGGCCATCAGCGGCGTATCGGCCTTCCTGATCATTCAGACGGAAGAAGAGCGATCCGCGACACCCGACCAGGCGGCACTGCTGTCGCTGCGTCAGTCCTTCGAACGTGAGGGCATCGTCTTCATCGCCGACGGCGACTGTCCGCCCGGCGGCATGGGCGTGAGGCTCACCACTCGCCATGACGGCAGCGAGGGCCTGCGGCCGGAAAACCTCAACGCCACGAATGACGGCTGAGATCACCCTCAGGAGGGAACAAAAGCCCGTCTGCCGATTTATCGCGTGTCACCTGTAACAGGAGCTATGCATGAATCGGAACAATGGTCTCTACTTCGTCATCGGCGCACTCGTGGTCGTCGTCATCGGCCTTGGCGCCTATCTCTACAACGAGGAGACGAAACCCGAAGGGGTCGAGATGACCATCGGCCGCGACGGCCTGACGATCCAGGAAAACTGACGGTTTCGGACGTAGACGTCACAGGACAGGCAAAGGCCCGGACGCTTCCGGGCTTTTTTATGCCATCACGAGCCGACGATCAGCGCGCCGCGCGCACGATCCCGGCGAGATGGGCCGGTGCGCTGAGCGTCCCCTCCAACATGTAGGGCCTGCCGGCTTTGGCCGCCGTCGAACGCCGGGAAGCGATCGGCAGTCCGTGGCCCAGGCCGTCAATCAGACAGAATTCCACCAGCGGGCGTCCCTTCTCGTCGTGCCATACCCGTGCCTCGTGGCCCTTGATGCTGACCGCCTTGCCGGTCTCCTCATCCAGACCATAGACATTGAGCCATTGCGACAGGATCGCACGCGCGTTCGCCGGGGAGACGATCCTGTCTCCGGTTCCTTGCCAGATCGACACGAGCGGCCGGCGTTTGATCTCCGGCGAAACCCCGCGAACCAAATCGCCCCATTCGCTCGGCGTCCGATTGGCACCGGACTTCATGACGGAGAGCGCCGACATCGCATCGCGGGCAGCCCCGAAAGGCAATCCGGCCACAATCTGACCGGCGGCAAAAAGGTCAGGATAGGTCGCCAGCAGCGCCGATGCCATGGCGCCACCAGCCGAGAGGCCTTGCACATAGATGCGGCGGCGGTCGATGTGATGGGTTTCGCAGGCGTGGTCGATCATCTGGCGGATCGACATAAGCTCACCCCTGTCGCGCGCCACCGCGCTCGGCCGGAACCAGTTGAAGCAGAGATTGGAATTGTTGGACTTGCGCTGCTCCGGATAGACCAGGACGAAACCGCTCTGGCGCGCAAGCGAACTCCAGCCGCTGCCCTTGTCGAACTCGTCAGCCGATTGCAGACAGCCGTGCAGCACGACCACCAGGGGCGCGCCGCGGGTCGCCTTTGGCGGCACATATTCGCGCATGCGCAGATGGCCGGGATTGGTGCCGAACCCGGTGATCTCCTGCAGTTGCGGGCGCGCCGGGCGGGCCGACGGGGCCTTTTTCGGCCGCGCCGGTTCCAGCAGCGGAACGGATGGCATCGCCTTGAGGATCTTCTTTCTGAGCTGCTTCTGGCGGCCGAGCACGAAGGAAAAAGGCATGGGAATCTTGAGGCGCATGAAGAAGGAATTCCTTTTCGAAATCTCGAACTGTCGGTCTCCGGCCGGACCCGCCGCGCGCTCCTGTTCCCATACCGCGGATCTTCCTATCATCTAGTGCTGCGATGCAGCAATTGTAGGGCAGCACCATCGATGATTTCGTGCTGCGTAGCATGCGCCAAGCGGGGCGAATGGACGCCACCCCTCCCCTCGGGATCCGGTCATTGCCGTCGAAGGCACCGAGATCGAGACGTTTTCGCTGGCAACGGGGGAGGATTGGGGGCGTCGGGCACCTTGAGATTCTTCGGATCGAAGGCCCAAAAACGCAGAAAGCCGCCCAAGGCGGCAATCTAGTTTTTGCTGGGATATCAAGATTTTATTGGTCGGGGCGGCCGGATTTGAACCGACGACCCCTTGACCCCCAGTCAAGTGCGCTACCGGGCTGCGCTACGCCCCGACCTGCTTCTCTCAAAGCACGTCCTCCTTAATGGCAAGGGGAGCGGCACGCAAGGGGAAAAAGCGAGGAATTCGCGAAGCGAGCCGATCGGTCAGCGGACCTGGTCGAGAAGGCGCTTGCATTCCAGAAGGTCGAACAGCGCTTCCTGCAGGAGCGCGCGGTCTTCCTTGCCGACGGAGGTCCCCTTCCCCACCGAGATCTCCGGCATGTCGTCATCGCTGCTGCCGAAGCCGAAAAACCGCCCGCTCGCCTTGGCCTTGGGCCGACCAACGATCTGATCCTCCTCCGGCGGCCCGAGCTTGGGCTCGTCGACCTTCGCGGCGCCGGCGGCCATCAGGGCTTCCATGGTCGCGACATCACCGCTGGCCACGGCCATGACGAACTTGTTGCCATTGGTCTTCAGAAGCTTCTGGACGCCCTTGATGGTGTAGCCCTGATCGTAGAGCAGATGGCGGATGCCCTTCAAAAGCTCGACATCGTCGGGGCGATAATAGCGGCGACCGCCGCCGCGCTTCATCGGCTTGATCTGCGGGAAGCGCGTTTCCCAGAAGCGCAGGACGTGCTGGGGGAGATCGAGGTCGTCGGCAACTTCGCTGATGGTGCGAAAGGCGTCCGGGCTCTTGTCCAATTGCATCTTACCGCTCCTGCACAGGCATTGCGCGCCAACGCTGCGAATGATGGTTATTTCAACGATTTAGGCCGGAAACTTCAAGAGGCCGGGCGGCCCGCGCCGTGCAATCCACGGCCTTGTCGTCAGCTCGCCGGGTTCTGCGGCTTCTGCTTTGCCTTGCGCTGCAGATGAGAACGAAGGATGCGCTGCTTGAGCACATTGGAGGCCTTGAAGGTCATCACCCGACGCGGCGAGATCGGAACCTCCTCACCGGTCTTGGGATTGCGCCCGATGCGCTCGTTCTTGCTGCGAACCTGGAAGGTCGCGAACGAGGAAAGCTTGACCATCTCGCCACGCACGATGGCGTTGCAGATCTCGTCAATCACGGTTTCGACCAGTTCCGCAGACTCGGTGCGGGAGAGACCCACCTTGCGAAAGACGGATTCCGCCAAGTCTGCTCGCGTCACTGTCTTACCGGCCATGGTTCCCGTCCGCTTAAATCAATGATCTTGTTGAATTCGCCAAAGAGTATTGCCCTTGGGCTTGACGGTCAAGCGCTTGTTAAAAATCCTTTATTTCGCGCGGCATGGTTACCAGCGCAGAAGAACAGCGCCCCAGGTGAAGCCGCCGCCCATCGCTTCCAGCATGACCAGATCGCCCTTCTTGATGCGTCCGTCGGCCGCAGCGACGGAAAGCGCCAGCGGAATGGAGGCGGCGGAGGTATTGCCATGGAGATCGACGGTGACGACGACCTTCTCCAGCGGGATGCCGAGCTTCTTGGCCGAGCCGTCGATGATTCGCCGATTGGCCTGGTGCGGCACCAGCCAGTCAATGTCGTCGGCGGTGGTGCCGGTGGCGTCGAAGGCCGCGACGATCACGTCGGTGATCATGCCGACGGCATGCTTGAAGACCTCGCGACCCTCCATGCGTAGGTGGCCGACCGTGCCGGTGGTCGAGGGACCGCCGTCGACATAGAGCTTTTCCTTGTGCACGCCGTCCGACCGCAGCTGCGAGGTCAGCACACCGCGATCGGTGTTCTCACCGGACCCTTCGGCGGCCTCGAGCACCAGCGCACCCGCGCCGTCACCGAACAGCACGCAGGTCGTGCGGTCGGTCCAGTCGAGAATGCGCGAAAAGGTTTCGGCACCGATCACCAGCACGCGCTTGGCCATGCCGCCACGGATGTAGAGGTCGGCCGTCGACATGGCGTAGACGAAACCGGAACAGACGGCCTGCACATCGAAAGCAAAGCCATGATGCATGCCGAGACGGTTCTGGATGTTGACCGCGGTCGCCGGAAAGGTGTTGTCCGGCGTCGAGGTGGCACAGATGATGAGATCGATGTCGGCAGCCGTCAGGCCGGCATTGTCGAGCGCCTTCTGCGCAGCCTCAGCCCCGAGCGATGCGGTCGTTTCGCCTTCGCCGGCGACATAGCGCTGGCGGATGCCGGTGCGCTGGACGATCCACTCGTCGGAGGTCTCGACCATTTCCTCCAATTCGCGATTGGTCACCACCCGCTTCGGGAGCGCCGCCCCGAAACCGCGAACAACAGAACGGATCATTGTCTTTCCTACCCCGTCGATCATGCCGCTTCCGGACCCGCGGGAGACGGGTGCCGTGCATGATATTTTTTAAGATCGTTTTCGATTTTCTGCGTGAGCCCGTTGCGGGCCATGTCGTAGCCGACGTCGACGGCAGCGGCGAAGCCCTCGGCATCGGTGCCGCCATGGCTCTTAATGACGATGCCGTTCAGGCCGAGGAAAACGCCGCCGTTGACCTTGCGCGGATCCATCTTCTCGCGCAACTGGTCGAAGGCGCCCTTGGCAAAGAGATAGCCGATCTTAGCAAGCAGCGTGCGCGACATGGCAGCGCGCAGGTATTCGGCGATCTGGCGCGCGGTGCCCTCTGCGGTCTTGAGCGCGATATTGCCGGTGAAACCTTCCGTCACCACGACGTCGACCGTGCCCTTGCCAAGGTCGTCGCCCTCGACGAAGCCGTAATAGTCGATGGTGTCGAGGCCCGCCTCGCGCAGCATGCGCCCGGCCTCCTTGACCTCTTCCTGACCTTTGATCTCTTCGACGCCGACATTGAGCAGGCCGACGAGCGGACGTTCCACCTCAAACAGCGCGCGCGCCATGGCGCCGCCCATCAGGGCGAAATCGAGCAGCTGCTGAGCGTCGGCGCCGATCGTCGCGCCGACATCGAGCACAATGCTTTCGCCAGACAGCGTCGGCCAGATGGCGGCGATCGCCGGACGTTCGATGGTTGCCATGGTGCGCAGGCAGAACTTGGCCATCGCCATCAGCGCGCCGGTGTTGCCGGCCGATACCACAACGTCGGCCTGTCCGGTCTTCACCGCCTCGATCGAGCGCCACATGCTGGAGATATAGCGGCCACGGCGCAGGGCCTGGCTCGGCTTCTCGTCCATGCCGACGGCGACGTCGCAGTGGTGAAAGACCGACTTTTCCTTGAGCTTCGGATACTGGGCGATCAGCGGCAGACAGCGTTCCTGCTGGCCGAACAGTATGAACTGGATGTCGGGATGACGTTCCAGCGCCTTGGCAGCACCGGGAATGACGACTTCGGGGCCATAGTCGCCCCCCATGACGTCAAGAGAAATTCTGATCACTTATGCCCGATCCTTCTTCATTCGCTGCCCGGCGAAATTTCGGCCAAAATACCGCTTTCGCCGGACCGCACAACCCAATTCGCCGACATCGAGGCCGTGATTAGTCCTTTTTCCAGTCCTTGAGAACAGCAAAAGGCGACGGCCGCTTGTCATCCGCCTCGCTGCTCTCGATATGCCCGGCGAACTCGGCACCCGGCTTCTTCGGGTAGGGATCGATGTCGAGGGCTGCGAATTCCGCGACGAGAGCGCCGGCATCGATCGTATCGCCGACGAAGGTTTCGGGAAGGTCCGGCCCGTCGGGATCGAGCACCATTTCCCCCGCCTCGTCGGTGACGATGCGGGCGAGCTTCGACCCCTCGGGCACGAAGATTTGATCAATGTCCTGCTCGATCTTCGAGACGACCGGCTCAAGCGTCACGACGCAGGCCTGCACCACCTCGCCCTTGACGTTTCCGCGAATGCGGATGCCGTCCTTCTTCCAGCGATTGATCTGCAGTTCGGCACTGAGGCGATTGACCGCCTCCACCTTCCACAGCTCGGCGAGCGCCTTCAGCTCGCGGTCGTCGGCCTCGACGTGAACCTGCACCGGGTTGGCGGACACATGTCCGACCTTCACCAGGTAGGAGAAGGCCGCGTCCTGGTGATCCTTCTTGTGCGAACTCATGCGAGCGAACCTCCGGGAGGATCAAGCCGAACCGTGCCGGTCTCGACGACCTCTTCATCGAGGATGCGGAGCTTGCGCTCGGCATCCATCATCCACTGGGCGAGCTCCGCCATATCCGGCGCGTCCTCGCCCTTTTCCGGGTATATATTGCGCCTCAGCGCCGAGGCCAACAGGGCGACATCATCTTTGTCGAGGGCAGCAGCATAGGATTCCAGATGGCCATAGAACATGCCGGCGAGCTTCTTCATGCGTTTTGGTACGCCCTGGTCGCCGATACCGAGTTCGCGAATGGAATGGTCGACATCCTCGAAGAAAGCATCGACGATCTCCTGGGCGATCTCCTGGCCGCCGCGGGGCGACTGCCGGGTCCGCCGGAAGTACAGAATCAGCACCAGCGACAGCATCTCGAAGCGGCCCATGACCGTATCCGGCACGTCGAGCGCGGCATAAAAGACCGGTGTGCGCGCCGTTGCGGTCAGCGCCGCATATTGCCGCTCAACAATGATCCGGTTGTGTTTTTTCTGCCGGAAGTAGCCGAATAGCATTCATTTCACCAAAAAGAGCCGAGGGAACGGGTTCGCCTGCCCCGGGTCGTGTTGCATGATTGCGAAAGCTGGTTTACCGAAGCAGACGTGAATTGCAATGCCGTTTCTGCCGTCCGGCCCGTTCCTCGTGGCCGCACCGGGAAGCCGGCCGCTTCTTCCGCTGAACGGCCGAAGAGAGGCAGTCTTGTCCCCGGAAAGGCCACAATGGTGTGCGCATCAGGTTTGCGGCTCGCCCTTCGGGTGGCTGCTTAGAGTCATTGGAGACGTGTGGTTGGAAATGCGGTATCTCGGATCGGACAGAAAAGTTCTCGGCTGCACTGCCCTCGCCCTCGCCCTTTCGGTCGCCAGCCTTTCGGGATGCACCACATCCGAGGTCTTCCACAACGGCTATGTGGTCGATCAGGACGCGCTTGACCTCGTTCCCGTCGGCTCCAGCCGCGAACAGGTCCTGCTGTCGCTCGGCACGCCATCGACGACGGCGACCTTCGACGGCGAAGTCTTCTATTACATTTCCCAGAAGCGTACCCGCGCGGTCGCCTTCATGAAGCAGAAGCTGGTCGAACAGCAGATCCTCGCCATCTATTTCGACAAGAACGGCGTGGTTTCGCAGCGCGCCAACTACACGCTCAAGGACGGCAAGGTGTTCGACATGATCTCGCGCACCACGCCGACGGGCGGCAAGGACCTGACCTTCCTGCAGCAGATGCTGTCGGGTGGCGGCGGCGCTGCCAACAGCGTCAAGAACATCCTCGGCGGCATGTAACCGCCGAGCGCTCGCAAGAGAAAATGAAAAACCGCGGAAAGCCTGGCTTCCGCGGTTTTTTGTTTGTGCAGCGATGGTTGGCCGGGGATCAGCCGGCCAGGATCGCGAGCAGAAGAAGTGCGACGATGTTGGTGATCTTGATCGCCGGATTGACGGCGGGGCCGGCCGTATCCTTGTAGGGATCGCCGACGGTGTCACCGGTGACCGAGGCCTTGTGGGCATCCGAGCCCTTCAGGTGCTTGACGCCGTCCTTGTCGACGAAGCCGTCCTCGAAGCTCTTCTTGGCATTGTCCCAGGCGCCGCCGCCGGAGGTCATCGAGACCGCGACGAACAGGCCGTTGACGATGACGCCGAGCAGAGAGGCACCGAGCGCGGCAAAGGCCGAAGCCCGCGAACCGGAGATCATCAGCACGCCGAAATAGACAACGAGCGGGGCCAGAACCGGAAGCAGCGACGGCACGATCATCTCGCGGATCGCCGCCTTGGTCAGCATGTCGACGGCGCGGCCGTAATCCGGCTTGACCGTTCCCTGCATGATGCCGGCATTCTCGCGAAACTGACGGCGGACTTCCTCGACGATCGAGCCGGCGGCACGTCCGACGGCCGTCATGGCGATACCACCGAACAGGTAGGGGATCAGACCGCCGAAGATCAGGCCGGCCACGACGTAAGGATTGGACAGGCTGAACGAGATGTCGCCCATGTCTGCGAAATAGGGATACTTGTCGCTGTTGGCGGCAAAGTACTGCAGATCGTTGGAATAGGCGGCAAACAGTACCAGTGCACCGAGACCGGCCGAACCGATAGCATACCCCTTGGTCACGGCCTTGGTCGTGTTACCGACGGCATCGAGCGCGTCGGTGGACTTGCGCACTTCCGAAGGAAGACCCGACATTTCGGCAATGCCGCCGGCATTGTCGGTGACCGGGCCGAAGGCGTCGAGGGCGACGATCATGCCGGCCAAGCCGAGCATGGTGGTGACCGCAATTGCCGTGCCGAACAGACCGGCCAGCTGGTAGGTCGAGATGATGCCGCCGACGATGACGATCGCCGGAAGCGCCGTCGATTCCAGCGACACCGCCAGACCCTGGATGACGTTGGTGCCATGGCCCGTCACCGATGCCTGGGCGATGGAGTTGACCGGCCGCTTGTTGGTGCCGGTGTAGTATTCGGTAATGACCACGATCAGCGCGGTGACCACGAGGCCGAGAATGCCGCAGATGAACAGGTTGGCGCCGGTGATGTCCATGCCGGCAACGGTTCCGATCGAACCCCAGCCGATGGTGAGCGCCGTCGCCCCGGCCAGGCCGAGGATGGAGAGCGCGCCGGTGACGATCAGGCCCTTGTAGAGGGCGCCCATGATCGAGCCGTTGGTGCCAAGCTTGACGAAGAAGGTCCCGATGATCGAGGTGATGATGCAGGCGCCGCAGATCGCGAGCGGATAGATCATCGCGATGTCGAGTGCGGCCGAACCGGCAAAGAAGATCGCGGCAAGTACCATGGTCGCGACCACCGATACGGCATAGGTCTCGAACAGGTCGGCGGCCATGCCGGCGCAGTCGCCGACATTGTCGCCGACATTGTCAGCAATCGTTGCCGGGTTGCGCGGATCGTCTTCCGGAATGCCGGCCTCGACCTTGCCGACGAGGTCGCCGCCGACGTCCGCACCCTTGGTGAAGATACCGCCGCCGAGACGGGCAAAGATCGAGATGAGCGAGGCCCCGAAGCCAAGCGCGACAAGCGCGTCGATGACCTCACGCGAGCCGCTTTCGTGGCCGAGCAGCGCCGTCAGGATGTAGAAATAGATGGCAACGCCGAGAAGGGCCAGGCCGGCGACGAGCATGCCGGTGATCGCGCCCGACTTGAACGCGATGTCGAGACCGGCCGCGAGGCTCTGGGATGCCGCCTGGGCGGTGCGCACATTGGCGCGCACCGAGACGTGCATGCCGATGAAGCCGGCCGCACCCGAAAGCACGGCGCCGATCAGGAAGCCGATGGCGGCGGTTCCGGACAGAAGGAGCCAGGTGCCGATGAAGACCACGACGCCGACGATTGCAATGGTGAGGTACTGGCGGGCGAGATAGGCCTGCGCGCCTTCACGAATATAACCGGCAATTTCCTGCATGCGGGCATTGCCCTGGTCGGCCGCAAGCACCGAGCGCGTCGCCCAGACCGCATAGACCACCGAAAGCAAGCCGCAAAGTATGACGCCTAAAAGCACTGTCATTCGCAATACCTCCCGTATTGCCCGCGCCTCACTCCCCGCGGGCGGTGACGTCAGGCTCGGCCCCTCCTCCGGAAGCTGCCCGACTTGCGGCGAGATTGCGTTGCAGATTCCCTAACGTCAAGCCCTGGTGATGTCGCAGGACGGGAAGGCTCAGGCGCGGTCCTTGCGGGCGGCAGCACGCATTTGCAGCAGCACGAGAACAAGGCAGACAATGGTCACCGGCCAGATGACGAGGTTCATGAACGACCAGCCGAAGGCGGTGAAGATCTTGCCAGACGAGAAAGAGGAAAGCGCCACGGTGCCGAACAGGACGATGTCGTGGAAGCCCTGCACTTTGTCGGCCTCGTGCGGCCGGTAGCTCGAAGCGACGATCGCGGTCGCACCGATGAAGCCGAAGTTCCAGCCGACGCCGAGCAGCACGAGCGCCAGCCAGAAATTCCACAGCTCGACGCCCATATGCGCAACGATCGCGCAGCTCATCAGGATCAACAGGCCGGCGGCAACCACCTTTTCCGTACCGAAACGGGAAATCAGCATGCCGGTGAAGAAGCTCGGGGCGAACATGGCGATGACGTGCCACTGGATGCCAAGCGTCGCAAGGTCGGACGAGAAGCCACAACCGACGACCATGGCGAGCGGCGCGCCAGTCATCATGAAGGTCATCAGCGCGTAGGAGCTGATGCCACAGATCATGCCGGTCGCAAAACGCTGCGTCATCACGATCTCGCGCAAGGGACGCGCCGGTTCGTGCTCGGCGGCGCGAACGCTGGTGTCGGGAAGCTTGAGGAAGAACAGCACACCGATGGCAAGCAGCATCAGCGGCACCAGCCCCATGAAGGCGCCGGCGAAGGTGACCGGCTCCATCCAGTCCTTAAGCCAGATCGCCAGCTGCGGACCGACGATCGCCGAGACGATGCCGCCGGCCAGAATCCAGGAAATGGCCTTGCCCTTGTAGAAGCTCGGCGAAGCATCGGCCGCGGCAAAGCGGATCTTCTGCGTAAAGCCACCGGACAGGCCGATCAGCAGCAGGCCGAAGGCGAAGAGCCAGAAGTCGGAGCGGAAAAGGGCAAGCGCTGCCACCGCGCCGCCGATCGCACCCATCAGTGCGCCGACCATGAAGCTTTCACGGCGACCAAGGAAACGCGAGGCGATCGCGACGACGATGGCGCCGAGCGCCACGCCGACGTTGAAGCCGGTGAGCGGCGCCGTGGCCAGCGACTTGTCCGCGCCGAGCAGCTGGAAGCCGGCAAGTCCGCCAACCGAGAAGCTCAAGGGTGCAGCCGAGCCGAGGATCGATTGCGCGACCGTCAGCAGGCCGACATTGCGCTTGGCCGCGCGCAGCTGGCCGTCCAAACCTTGCGTGTCCCGAGCGGCCATCGTCAAATCCCTGGTGTTACTTCTTGGCGGGGCCGCGGACCTGCTTGGCGATCCGGTCGAGCACGGCGTTGACGAGCTTCGGCTCCTCATCCTCGAAGAAGGCGCGGGCAATCTCGACATATTCGGTGACGATCACCGGTACGGGGACGTCCTTGCGCTCAAGCAGTTCGAACGTGCCGGCGCGCAGGATGGCGCGCACGGTGCTGTCGATGCGCGACAGCGCCCAGTCGTCCTGAAGCGCCTTGGCGATCAGCGGGTCGATGACCTTCTGATCGCGCACCACGCCGGCGACGATCGAGCGGAACCAGGAGGCGTCCGCCTTCAGATAGGTATCGCCATCGACTTCCTGCCCGAGACGATGGGTCTCGTATTCGCTGACCACTTCCAGCACGCCGGTGCCGCCGATATCCATCTGATACAGCGCCTGTACGGCAGCGAGACGCGCCGCACCCCGCTGGTTGGCCGTCTTGACCGGCTGGTTCTCTTCCGTCGCCATCTTCGTTCAGTTACCCAGTTTAGCCTTCAGCGCGATCATCGTCAGCGCCGCGCGGGCGGCAAAACCGCCCTTGTCCAATTCCGTGCGGCGGGCGCGCGCCCAGGCCTGCGCTTCGTTCTCGACGGTGAGGATGCCGTTGCCGATCGGCAGCGATTCCGAGACCGCCAGGTCCATCAATGCCCGCGACGACTCGTTCGAGACGATATCGAAGTGGTAGGTTTCGCCGCGGATGACCATGCCGAGTGCGACGAAGCCGTCATACTGCACACCGTCCTCGTCGGCGGCATCGAGCGCCATGGCAATCGCCGGCGGGATTTCGAGCGCGCCCGGGACGGTCGCGATGTCGTAGGTCGCGCCGGCCTCGTCGAGCGCCGCCTTGGCGCCATCGAGCAGTGCGTCCGACAGATCGTCGTAGAACCGCGCCTCGACGATCAGGAGATGCGGTGCGGATTTCTTCTTGGCCATGATCTGGACCCCGGCTTTTGAGAGAATTCGGCGCAGTGCCGATTGAAGCGCGGTCAAACCACGGCGCATCGGCCTTGGCAAGTGTTTTTCAGTGCGCGTGCCGAAACGGCCGGGTCGCTGGAACAGCCAGAACCCCGTTCACCCCTCCCCCGGCGGGAACAAAAGCCTTCACGCCGTGTTCTACCGGCACTGCCGCATCGATCAGGATGCGGCGGAGACGCTTAGACATAATCGGCAAGTCCGAGAGGAGACAGACCATGGGTCGCGGTATTTTGCTTTGGCTTCTGGGGGTTCCGCTCCCGCTCATCATTCTCATCATGCTGTTCTGGCGCTAGGAGGCGGCATGTCCATACCGGTCACCCCCTCCCCCACCCTGATGCCGGTCGAGTCCGCCACTTCGGCGGTATCCCTCCGGTCCATCATCGCCGGCGCACTCGCAGCATCCGCCATCACCCTCATCCTGACGCTGATTGGCTCCGGCCTCGGCCTGACCATGGTCTCGCCCTGGAGCGGCGAAAGTGCTTCGCTTGAGGCGATCGGCTGGACGACGGCCGCCTGGCTCGTGCTGGTGCAGTGGCTATCGGCCGCCTTCGGCGGTTACATGACCGGGCGCCTGCGCACCAAGTGGGTCGGCGTGCGCACGGACGAGGTGTTCTTCCGCGACACCGCCCACGGCTTTCTCTCCTGGGCACTGTCGACGCTCCTCGTTGCCGGTCTCTTGAGTTCCGTCATCACCACGGCGGCCGGCACAGTCGCCGGCGCGACGGCGACCGCCGTCGGCGCGGCTGGCACCGCGGGTGTCGCCGCTGCAGCCAACGCCACGGACGACAATGCGGGCTTCTCGGTCGACTACTTTGCCGATGCCATTCTTCGTCCTGCCGATCCGGCCACGCCGCCGGCCGTCCAGAGCGATGAACGCGTCACCGCCGAAGTGTCCCGCATCCTTATCAACGGCACCGTGCGCGGCGAGATGCCGGCGGACGACCGGGCCTATCTCGATCGGGTGGTTGCTTCGCGCACCGGCCTGTCGGAGGCAGATGCCACGGCTCGGGTCGACCAGACGCTTGCCAATATCGAGGCTGCGAAAACCGAAGCCAGGGAAGCAGCCGATACGGCCAAGCAGGCGGCAACCGCCATTGCCCTAGCCGGCGCGGTATCGCTGATGATCGGGGCCTTCATCGCCTCCGTCGCGGCGGCGATCGGCGGTCGCCAGCGAGACGACGAGGAAGACCTGGTCGCCATCGGCTGATCGGACAGACAAGGTCAGGAGCCGGGCTGCTCGTCAGCCGGGCTCTTGCCGTTATTCGACTCGGTCGCGCTCGAAAACGTCCAGACGATCGGCCCCAACCGCTTCCGAGCGAAGGGGCACGAAACCGGCCGGCACGGTGTCTGCGGTGACCGGCGACGGGATGCCGCCTTCACCGATGACGATCGAGCCCCGATAGAGCTGCATTTCGTCGACAAGGTCGTCGGCCAGGAAGGCGGCCGCAACGCGCGCGCCGCCCTCGACCAGCAGGGAGGAGATGCCGCGGCTGGCGAGCGCAAAGAGCAGTGCAGACAGGTCGTTCGCCTCGAGCACCTCCGCCCCGCGTGCCTGAAGCGCTGCCTTTCGCTCCTCAAGATCCGCCGACAGCCCCGCGACTGCAGTCTCGCCGCCAGCCAGTCCAGCCACGACGATCAAGGGAACGTCACGGGCGCTTTCCACCAGCTTCGACGACAGCGGCAGCTGCAAATGCCGATCGAGCACGATCCGGATCGGGGAGAACTGCTCGTGGCCTTCAAGACGCACCGTCAGCAAGGGATCGTCGGCGAGCGCCGTACCGATCCCGACGAGGATGGCGTCGGTCACGGCGCGCAATTGCTGCACCTGCCGGCGAGCCGGCGCACCGGTAATCGCCACCTGGCCGTCGCCCCTGCGGCCGATCATCCCGTCATCAGAAATCGCAAGCTTCAGAATCACATAGGGCCGCGCCTTCGTCTGGCGGGTGAGATAACCGGCGAGCGCGCGGCGCCCTTCCCGCTCCAGCACGCCGGTCGTTACCTCGATCCCGGCGTCCTCCAGCATCTTCAGGCCACGTCCCGAGACCCGCTCGTCCGGGTCGGTCACGGAAACCACGACGCGCGCGACGCCGGCGGCAATCAGCGCGTCGGCGCAGGGCGGGGTCTTGCCATGGTGGGAACAGGGCTCCAGCGTGACATAGGCGGTCGCGCCCTTCGCCTTCTCACCGGCATCGGCCAGCGCTTGCGGCTCGGCATGCGGACGGCCGCCCTCGGCGGTAACGCCGCGGCCAACGATAGTGCCGTCTCTGACGATCAGGCATCCGACGGAGGGGTTGGTCGAGGTTCGGCCGAGATTCGTGAGGGACAGGCGGATGGCTTCCGCCATGAAGCGCTCGTCATCGGGCGCGCCGGCCAAGGATCACTCCACGCCGCTGTCGCGCGAGATCTTGGCGTTGATCTCGGCGATGACGTTCTCAAAATCCTCGGCATGGGAGAAGTCGCGATAGACCGAGGCATAGCGGACAAAGCCGACGTCATCGAGGCTTTTCAGCGCCTCTAGAACCTGCAGGCCGATTTCCTCCGAGGAGATTTCCGTCTCGCCGGAGCTTTCAAGGCGTCTAACGATGCCGGAAACGGCCCGCTCGATGCGCTCATTGTCGACCGGGCGCTTTCTGAGCGCGATCTGGAACGAGCGCACCAGCTTGTTGCGGTCGAAGAGGACCTTTCGGCCCGTCTTCTTGACCACCATCAGCTCGCGCAGCTGCACCCGTTCAAAGGTCGTGAAGCGACCACCGCAGTCAGGGCAGATCCGCCGCCGGCGGATGGAGGTATTATCCTCCGCCGGGCGGGAATCCTTGACCTGGGTGTCTTCCGAACCGCAGAACGGGCAGCGCATGCGCTTTCCTTACATGTAGGGGTACATCGGGAAGCGGCCGGTCAGGGCCACGACCTTTTCGCGCACGGCCGCTTCGACCGCGGCATTGCCCTCGTCCGAATTGGCGACCTTGAGGCCGTCGAGAACTTCGACGATCAGGTTGCCGATTTCACGGAACTCGGCTTCCTTGAAGCCGCGGGTCGTGCCGGCCGGCGTGCCGAGGCGGATACCGGAGGTGACGAAGGGCTTTTCGGGGTCGAACGGGATGCCGTTCTTGTTGCAGGTGACGTAGGCGCGACCGAGGGCGGCTTCCGCACGCTTGCCGGTGGCGTTCTTCTTGCGAAGGTCGACGAGCATCAGGTGGTTGTCGGTACCGCCCGACACGATGTCGAGGCCGCCGGCGACGAGCGTCTCAGAAAGCGCCTTGGCGTTCTTGACGATCTGGGCGGCGTATTCCTTGAACTCGGGCTGGAGCGCTTCGCCGAAAGCGACGGCCTTGGCGGCGATGACGTGCATCAGCGGGCCGCCCTGGAGGCCAGGGAAGACAGCCGAGTTGAACTTCTTCGCCAGATCCTCGTCATTGGTGAGGATCATGCCGCCACGCGGGCCACGCAGCGACTTGTGCGTGGTGGAGGTTGCGACGTGGCAGTGCGGGAACGGCGACGGATGCTGGCCACCGGCAACGAGACCGGCGATGTGCGCCATGTCGACCATCAGGTAGGCACCGACTTCGTCGGCGATCTCGCGGAAGCGTTTCCAGTCCCAGACACGGGAATAGGCAGTACCGCCGGCGATGATCAGCTTCGGCTTGTGGGTGCGGGCCTTCTCGGCCACGGCGTCCATGTCGAGCATGTTGTCGCCTTCACGCACGCCGTAGGACACGACGTTGAACCACTTGCCGGACATGTTGACCGGCGAGCCGTGGGTCAGGTGGCCCCCGGAGTTGAGGTCGAGGCCCATGAAGGTGTCACCCGGCTGCAAGAGCGCGAGGAACACGGCCTGGTTCATCTGCGAACCGGAATTCGGCTGGACGTTGGCGAAGTTGACGCCGAACAGCTTCTTGGCGCGCTCGATGGCGAGTTCTTCGGCGATATCGACGAACTGGCAGCCGCCATAATAGCGCTTGCCCGGATAGCCCTCGGCATACTTGTTCGTCATGATCGAACCTTGCGCTTCCAGAACGGCGCGCGAGACGATGTTTTCCGAGGCGATCAGTTCGATCTCGTGACGTTGGCGACCCAGTTCTTTCTCGATCGCGCCGAAGATTTCCGGATCGGTATCGGCAAGCGTACGGGAAAAGAAGGCATCGGTGTTCGACATGACTGCAGGCTCCTGACGGGTTGATGCCTAGGGGTCTTAGCGTTCCATGTTTCCAAGGGCAATACGGGACGCGACATTTGCGCATCAAACCGCGCTCCCACGATTTTGTGAGGTGCTTCGGCCCGATCAGGTCGCCGTTGGGCTGGCCCGACGCCCCCCGAGAGCAGCGAGAATGTCATCGAGATTGCGGATCGTCACATCGCTCTGGGCAAACGGGATCTCGATCCCTTCCCGCTCGAAGGCGGCATAAAGGCTGTAGAGCACATCGGAACGAGTGGAGATTTCCGTGCCGACATCCTCAAGGAAGCAGCGCAGTTCGAATTCCAGCGCGCTGTTGCCGAGCCGCATGAAGAAGACCTGCGGCGCCGGTTCGTCGAGAATGGCCGGATGGGCGCGGGCAATGTCGAGGATGACCTGTTTCGCCTTCTCGACATCGCTGCCATAGGCGATCCCGATCGGCACGATCATGCGACCCGTCTGGGAGCTCAGCGTCATGTTCTTCACGGTGCCGGCGATCAGATCGGCATTGGGGATGATGACATCGTGGCGGTCGAAGGTCTCGATCCGGGTCGAGCGCACGGCGATCTTGCGCACGATCCCGGAGAAGCCGGAAACCTCGATCCAGTCGCCCTCCTTGATCGGCCGCTCGATCAGCAGAATGATGCCGGACACGAAATTCGACACGATGGCCTGCATGCCGAAGCCGACGCCGAGGGACAGGGCGCCGGCGATGATGGCGAGATTGGAAAGGTCGAGGCCGGCCGCCGAGATGGCCAGCAGGCTCGACAGGATGATGCCGACATAGCCGAGGCCGGTGCGGATGGCATTGCGCCCGCCCCTGTCGATGCGCGTCTTCGGCAGTACGACGCGATCGACCACCTGCTGCAGCCAGCGCGTCAGGAACAGGCCGGCCAGGAATGTGCCGAACAGGACGAGCAGGATCTTCGGCGACAGCCGGACGCCGCCGAGATCGACTCCGTTGACCACGACCCGCCAGGCTTCCGAGAGTTCCGCGAGACGGGCGCCCCAGATGAGCGCAAGCAGCGGGATCGATAGCAGGACGAGCGCGAGCCCGAGAAGCGCCGAGACGACGGCAACGCCTGAACTGCCGCCCCCGAGGGTCACGCGCAACGGCACCAGGGCCGCGTGATGGATGACATAGACGAGACCAAAGAGCACGAAGCTCAGCATGATCGGCGCCAGGCCCGCCCGCGCGCCCGGGACATAGCCGATGGCACCGGCAACCAGGCTGGCCAGCGCGAGCAGCTGCATGATCCGCGCCATGAATTCGAGGAAGCCGGCCGCCGGCAGATGGTCGTCCTCGGGCGCCAGGGCTCCGTGACGCTGCTCGGCCGCGATCGCCAGAAGCACCCGGGCGAGACCTCCAAGAACGATGCTGCTGACGACGATGCTCAGGCCTTCGATGACCGAGAGGGTCTGGGGAGAGAAGGAAAAATCGTCCCCCGCGCCGTCGACCATCGCCTCGACGCTGAGCGCGCCGGCAAAGGCCATGCCGAGCCAATAGCTCGAACGCGCCAGCGCATCGCTCAATCCGACGAGCCGGATCGCCGGCTGGTTGGGCGCAAACAGGATATTGCCCAGCCAATTGGCCACAACGAAGATGGTCGCGCTTGCGACGACAGCACCGGAGATGCTCTGGGCCATCGTCGGGCCAATATCGAGAATCACATAGGCCGCAAGCAACATGGCCGCGCCGACCGCCGAAAAGACAAGCCGCAGCAGGTGCACGGCGGCGGCATTGAAGAGCAGGCGCGAGGAACCGGCGGTGCCTGAAATGCGGCGCTCGAGCCGGACCAGCCCGAAATGCCCGATCGTCAGGGGCAGCACCAGGCCCGCGAGCGCAAGGAGGGCCGCGGGATAAACCTGATCCGTCAGATAGGTGTCGATGACGCCGCGCGCCGAAAGGTTCTGCCGCGTGTCGACGACGATCTTGGTGACATACAGCTGGAGCTCCGACCACGCCGTGGACCAGCTCGCCGGGGAAAGCGGTGACGGCCGCCGTTCCAGCAGATCGGAGGCATTGCGGGCGCGCACGAGCCGGTCGATCTCCTCGATCAGAACATTGGCGCGGGCATAGGCCTGGCGGGCCACCATAACCGGCTCCTCGGCCTTGGCCAGCGCCGTGGTCAATTCCGCGCGGCGCGCGGCGCGCGGGGCCGCTTCCGTCTGATCCTTGCCGGGCGCCGGACCGAGCACATCCAACTGGGCCTGAAGCGCACGCGTTTCGACATGGCCAGCATTGACAATGGCCTCGGCGGCGGCCCGCTGCTGCGCCAGCTCGGCCCGCAGGATCTCGAAAGCGTCGCTCGATGCCAGACCGCTCTTCAGCGCCTCTTCGGCGCGGCTGGCCGTCTGATCCCATTCGCTGACCGTCTCGGCCGCAAGCCCTTGTTGCGCCAGGAGCGGCAGCGGCGTCAGAAGCAGCAACAGAAGCGCGACAAGCGCCGCCCAAACGTTGTGCCTGCGATCCACGCCCATGCGTCCCTGTGCTCTCATGCGACGGCCCAATCCCCTGATATCGGCAGTTGATGGGTGGCAATCAAACAGAAGGTCGGATAGCCCGCAAGCCGGACCGATCGGCGAAACCCGGTTTTGCCGGTCGAAAGCTGGGTCCTTCGCCGGCGGACTAAAGCGGAAGACGAAAAAGGCGGCATTCGCTTGCGAACACCGCCTCCGTTCATGTCGACGAGAGCGTCGCCGGACGCCCGCCTGCCCTTATTGCGGCAGGATGTCGTCCTCAACCGAGCCGGCAACGGGCTCGACGCCGATATTGGTCTGCAGCGCGAGCTGCGCGTCGCCGTCCTTATGGTAGATGTCGTCGCGAAACTGGACGACGCCGTCCTTCGCCGACCAGGCGGTGAGATAGACCCAGTGTACGCCGACATCGTCAGCAACCTTGATCGGTGTGTTCACTCGGCTGGCGATCACGCGCTCGATTTCCTGGCGGTTCCAGCCGGGGGTGTATTTCAGCACCCAGACGATCAGGTCGCGCACGTTCTGGACGCGCACGCAGCCCGAGGATTCGAAGCGCATCAACTTATTGAACAGGCCCTGGCTCGGCGTGTCGTGCATATAGACCGCTTCCGGGCTCGGGAAGTTGATCTTGGTGGACGACATGGCGTTGATCTTGCCGGGGTCCTGGCGGAACATCAGGTTCGGGGCCTTCGGCGCAAACCAGTCGATGGTCTCGGGAGCGACCTCGCGGCCGTTGCCGTCGATCAGACGGATGGCGTTGCGCGCCAGATAGGTCGGGTCCTTCTGCATCAGCGGCACGATGTCCTTTTCGACGATCGAGCGCGGCGCGGTCCAGTAGGGATTGAGGATGATGTCGGAGACCTTGGACTGGACCAGCGGCGACGGACGCGATTCGCGCCCGACGATCGCAGTGTTGCGCAGCGCCACCTGACCGTTCTCGACCGCTTCGACATAGGCAGCCGGAATATTGACGACGATGTAGCGGTCCTCAAGCTGCTTGCCCATCATCTCCTGCAAACGCTGCAGGTTGACGTTGAGCTGCATCAGGCGCGTATCGGCCGACACGTTCAGCGCCTTGATGGTGAATTCGCCGAGCACGCCGTCCTCCGGCAGCCCATGGCGCGCCTGGAAGCGCCTCACCGCACCGTCGACATAGGTGTCGAAGGAGTTGGACATGCCGGCGGACCGGTCGAGGTCACCGGTGATCATCAGGCGCTGACGCAGCTGCTGAACGGACGGATCGACCACACCGAGGCGCAGCTTGACCGACGGATTGACCTGCGGCCAGCCGCCGTTCGACACGATCGCCTGGTAGTCAGCGATGGCCTGCTGGATGTTGAACTGGTTCGACGGGCTCAGGATCGGGGTATTGGAGACCACGGCCACGGTCGTGCGCGATGCCTTGGCGTCGAACTGGTCATCCCAGTTGCCACGCCGCGGCGCCGAGATCAGTTCGTCGATGGCCGTCTGGGCGGCAGCCTGACCGGCAAAGGCGGCGGCACCGGCTGCTGCGACACCCTGCAGAAGGGTGCGGCGCGACAGAGCAACGTTTCCAGACTTTTTCGACATTTTTCCTACCGTTTTCCCGATTGAACCACTTACACCAACCCATAGGGCCGCATGGTTAACAAATGGACGATCAACGCCCTTTGCCGAAGCACGTAGAAGGCTTCAGCCACCACACAAATGCAGTTTTTGCATGCATGGCGGGTCCCATATCAATATGGCCAATTCGTGGCTCGGCCCGATCCGTCCGATTCACGAACACGTCATTCTGTCGCGAGCGCGCCGAAGGTTAAAGGGGTACAAGACCGATGACCGTCGCAGGCCGCCCGGACGGCGAAACGCGAGCGGGCGCCATGGTGGACATTTCTGCCACCTGGCGCCATCTCGTGCTGCCGTACGACTGGAGGAAATACAGCAGTCCAAAGTCTCTCGTGGATTAGAGACGGTACATGATGCTGTCGTTCCAGAAGCGATCGAGCCGCTGCAGCAGCTTGTTCATCTGGGTGAACTCGTCGGAACCGATGCCGCCGACCTTCTGGATCGAACCGATGTGACGCTCGTAGAGCTTGGCAACGGTTTCGGCGACTTCCTGGCCGGCTTCCGTCAGGCTGATGCGCACGGAGCGGCGGTCGATGCGCGAACGCTGGTGGTTGATGAAGCCCAGATCGACGAGCTTCTTGACGTTGTAAGAGACGTTCGAGCCAAGGTAATAGCCACGCGAACGCAGCTCGCCGGCGGTCAGCTCGGAATTGCCGATGTTGAAGAGCAGGAGCGCCTGCACGGCGTTGACATCGTTGCGGCCCTGACGGTCGAACTCGTCCTTGATGACGTCGAGAAGGCGACGGTGGAGACGTTCAACGAGGTGCAGGGATTCGAGATAGAGGTTCCGGATCATCTCTTCCTGGGGATCGAGCGTTGCCGGCTGCGGCTTCATCTTGGTGTTCATGTCGGTCTGCCTCACTGTTTGGGTGGCGGCTGTTGTTTTCTCCCGCCTTGGTGAGGACCCTATCCAATGCGCATAAAATTCTATTTAAAACGCAGGCTTAACAGAGGCTTACCGAACTCGCTCATGCGATCAGGGTAAATCAACCCTTATCTCCTCTCCCTTGTGTCGCATTTCGAGCCACAACGCCAGGCGGAAGACGAGATAGACGGCGGCGACCAGCGCATGCAGGGCGATCGAAAGCGCATTGTGCCCGAAGATGTCCGGCCAGACCCAGTACATCAGGATCTGAGCGCCGGCCCCGAGCGCCCAGATGACGGGCCCCCACGACACCGCCATCCACAGCCCGAGAGCGGCGACCGGGAAGATAACCGCCAGGCTCGTGCCGGCGACCTTCCAGGGCAGATTGAGAAGATCGAAGCGGGCGCGCCCGCCCAGCGAATAGCCGACCAGCATGGCCCAGTACTGGAGCGCAAACCAGATGCAGGACACCGCAACCATTCGCAGGAAAACCACGAACAGGACTTCGGTCAGGCTGCGCTTGGGCGCGCTTTGAGAATCAGGTTCCATGGCGCAAGGATACGCCGAACGCCACTTGCGCCGCCAGCTACCGCCGCGACCAAGCGTCGTCTTCCGCTTTGGCAAAGCCTCGCTTAAGTGCTATCCAGCCGCAAACGACGAGACAGGACAAGGACCAAAGCCATGCAGGACAAGACACATCTGGTTGATGACATCACCGGTCACCGCCGCATGCGCCGCAACCGCAAGGCAGACTGGACCCGCCGCCTCGTGCAGGAGAACCGCCTGACCGTGGATGATCTGATCTGGCCGATCTTCGTCGTTCCCGGCGAAGGCATTGTCGAGCCGATCGCCGCCATGCCGGGCGTGAACCGCATGTCGGTCGACAAGGCGGTCGAGGCAGCCAGGGAAGCCGCCGATCTGGGAATTCCAGCCATCGCCACCTTCCCCAATGTCGAGATGAACCTGCGCGACGAGACCGGCTCGCACATTCTCGAGGCCAACAACCTGATCAACCGCACGACGGCCGCGATCAAGAAGGCCGTGCCCAATATCGGCGTCATCACCGATGTGGCGCTCGACCCGTTCACCAGCCACGGCCATGACGGCATCCTGCGCGGCGACGAGATCGCCAATGACGAGACCGTCGAGCAGATCGTGCGCGCCGCCGTGCTGCAGGCGGATGCCGGGTCCGACATCATCGCCCCGTCCGACATGATGGACGGTCGCATTGGTGCGCTGCGTCGCGGGCTGGACGCTGCGGGTCACCAGTCCGTCGGGATCATGTCCTATGCGACGAAGTTCTCCTCCTGCTATTACGGTCCCTATCGCGAGGCGATCTCGACCGGCAGCCTGCTCAAGGGCGACAAGAAGAGCTATTACATCGACCCGGCCAACGGCACGGAGGCGCTGCGCGACGCCGCCCTCGATGTCGAGGAAGGCGCGGACATGCTGATGGTCAAGCCCGGCCTGCCCTATCTCGACATCTGTTGGCGGATGAAGGAGACCTTCGGGCTCCCGGTTTTTGCCTATCAGGTCTCGGGCGAATACGCGCAGATCAAGGCGGCGGCCGCTAATGGCTGGATCGACGGCGAACGCGCCATGCTGGAAACGCTTCTCTGTTTCAAGCGCGCCGGCTGCGACGGCATTCTCACCTATTTTGCGGTGGACGTGGCCAGACATCTGGCGAAATCCTGAGAGGTCACATGATGCTCTCACGCTTCGAGGTGGTGGCCACCGCCGCGGCTTTGGTCTGCGGCCTGCTCGGCGCGCTTTGGCTCGCCGTTCCGCAGCTGCCGCTTGCCCTCTTCCAGATCGACTCGGGCCAAGGCGCCCTCTTGGTCGGGCAAAGGGGCGGCGCGCTGTTTGCCGGCCTTGCCGTGGTATTTGCGGGTTCGCGCCAGGCCCCGCCAAGTGCTGTCCGCCACGCTCTGGCGAAAGGCTTCATGGTGTCATGCGTGCTGCTCGCAGCGCTCGGCATGGTCGGTTTTGCACGCGGGCAAAGTGGCTACGGCATCTGGTTGGCAATCGTCACGGAGATCGCTTTCGCGGTCGGCTTTGCCCTGACGCTGAGGGAAGCCCGTAGCGAGCGGACCTGAGAGCTGAGCGGAACGGGCATTGCATTCGCCGGCCCGCCACCCATATCAGGAGCATCAGGAAAGGATGATCCATGGCCCTCGACCCGAACCCGATCTACGCCGCACCCGACGACTGGCGCGCCTATAGCGGCGTGCTGTCGCGCCGCGTCTTCGCTTTTCTCATCGACTATCTGCTCATCGCCGCGCTCTGGGTGCCGGCGGCAGTCCTCGTCTTCTTCCTCGGGATCCTGACGCTCGGCCTCGGCTTCCTGCTCTACCCCATCCTGTTCTTCATCGTCGCCGGCCTCTATTTCGGCACGACGCTGGCCGGCCCGGCCAAGGCTTCGCCCGGCATGCGAGCCATGGGGATCGCCATGGTCCGGCTCGATGGTCGCAGGATCGACTTCGTTCTGGCGATCGCCCATCTCGCCCTGTTCTGGATCCTCAATTCTGTGCTGTCGCCGCTGATTCTGCTGGCGGGCCTGTTCACCGAACGCTCGCGGCTGGTCCACGATCTGTTGCTCGGCACCGCGACCATCCGCACCGCCTGACATACCCGGCGGTGGCCACCCGGCCGCCGCATCGCCCGCCCTTTTGTGACGAAGTGTTGACGTTTTGCAATCTTGCGCCATGCTAATGCGCATAGTCGTGGCGAAGGGCCTCTCACCGGCGGACAATGAACACTCAGGCATCTCCCTCCCCGCAGTTCTACCTCACGGCGCCGGCGCCGTGCCCCTATCTGCCGGGTGAAATGGAGCGCAAGGTCTTCACCCACCTGATCGGTCCGCGGGCGACCGAGATGAACGACCTGCTGACGCAAGGCGGCTTCCGCCGCTCGCAGAACATCGCCTACCGGCCGGCCTGCGAAGGCTGTCGCGCCTGCGTTTCGGTCAGGATCCTCGTCGACGAGTTCGAGCCGGGGCGCGCCTTCAAGCGGGTCCAGGCGGTCAATCGCGACGTGGTCTCCACCGTTTTCCCGGCACAGCCGTCGACCGAACAGTTCTCGCTGTTTCGCGCCTATCTCGACCACCGTCACCAGCACGGCGGCATGTCCGACATGTCGGCGCTCGACTATGCGATCATGGTGGAGGACACCCACGTCCAGACCCGCCTCATCGAATATCGCCTGCGCACACACGGCGATGGCCTAAGCCTGCAGCCGAAGGGCGAACTCATTGCCGTGGCGTTGTCAGACCTGATGAGCGACGGGTTGTCCATGGTCTATTCCTTCTTCAACCCGACCCTCGTCAAACGGTCGCTCGGCACGATGATGGTGCTCGACCATGTCAAGCGCGCCAAGGCGCTCGGCCTGCCGCATGTCTATCTCGGCTATTGGGTCAAGGGGTCGCACAAGATGGACTACAAGACCCGCTTCCAGCCGCAGGAGCACTTGACCAATCAGGGCTGGGAACGATACGAGCCGAGCGACGTCGACGACCGTTCGGACCCGGAATGACACCTGAAGCTCATGCCACGCGCCGCAATGGTCTGTTGATCGCCACTGCCGGCGGCCTCTTTCTCTCCTTCGACATTCCGCTTGTGCGCCTGAGTGACGGCGGGCTTTGGCCGGTGCTGGCGCTGCGCAGCCTGTCCACCTTTGCCGCGGCGCTGCTGGTGATGGCCGTGATCCGGTTCATCCTCGGTCGCCGGGAGGCCTTCGTTCCCGGGCGAGCGGGACTGCTGGCCGGTCTTTTCTACGGGCTCAGCACCATGGCGTTCGTTGCGGCCGTCTATCACACGACCACCGCGAATGTCGTGTTCATCGTCGCCTTCTCGCCGATGTTCGCCGCCCTCCTGTCCTGGATCTTCCTTCGGGAAAACCCGAGCCGGTCGACCCTTCTTGCCATGGTCGCAATGGTCGTCGGCGTCGTCATCATTGTTGGCGGCGGACTTGCCGCCGGCCATGTGTTCGGGGATCTGCTGGCTCTGCTGGCATCCGTGCTGATCGCGGCCGGCCTCACCACGGCCCGCGCTTCCGGCAAGCCGATGGGCTTCGTCCCCCTCCTGGCCTCCGCCATTCCCGCCGCGATCAGCCTCGGTTTTGCCTGGCCCGAGGGCCTCACCATGCAGGCGCCCGCCTGGGCCCTGCTCGACGGCCTGGTGCTGATGCCGCTCGCCTTCTGGCTTCTGGCAACCGCTCCACGCTATCTGCCGGCGGCCGAAGTCGGCATGTTCTATCTTCTCGAGACGGTGCTGGCACCGATCTGGATGTGGATGATCTTCCGCGAGGTCCCGTCGACCGCGACACTGTTCGGCGGGACGTTGATCATCTGCGCGCTGTTTGCGCATTCGCTGGTCGGCCTGCGCGCCCGCCAGGCCGGTCGTCTCTCGACTCAGCCCCCTACGCCCTGAGCACGCTCTCGACGGGCCGGCGCGGCGAATAGGGCATGGTCGGCCCGCGCCCGAAGCGTAGCACGATGTCCGGCCGCCGGCTTCCCAGGCCAGCCAGCGCGGCCAGATCGGAGCGAAGGCCGGCCACTTCGACAGGCTGGTTGACGAATGCCGTCTTCAGGCCGAGTACCGTCGCCATGAGACAGAAACGTTGGCAGACGCGGCCGACCTCGATCCATCCGGCCGGACCTTCCGCCTTGGCCGACAAGACGGCGACGCCAGCCGAACTGTCCATCTGCCGCGCATATTTATCGGCCTCCGTCGCCGGTTTGAAGGCAAGATCAAAGGCCAGGGGGCCGAGCCAGTCCGGCAAGGGCGGATTGCCGCTCGCCGGCGCATAAAGCCCGTCGCTCCTGTCCATGGCCGCCTGCGGGCTGAAACGCAGCCATTGCTTCAGTTCCCGCACGAAACCGGCATCGGCCATCTGCTGGTCATTGCCGGCAATCACGAGATCGCGCACCCGATCAAGGACCGACCGCTCGCTCAAAAGGATGACATCCACACCGTCGGCCCTGGTTCTCTCTGCGAGCGTGTCCAGAATATCGGACGCGAGCGGGCGACCGTCGTAGAGGCTGCGGGTCGATTGACGCAGGGGAATGGCCTTGCAGAGATCCGCGACCGCCGGATCGGCGCTGCCGGACGGACCGGAAAAGACAAAGGCGGCACCGCCCTCCCCCTCGACCTTCACGTCACCGGGACGCCCCTGCGTTCGGGCCGCGATCTCCAGATTCTCCATCGCGCAGCCCAGGCTGACATAGAGATGGTGGTCATCGGGATCGACCACCGGCGTGCGCCGCGAGACATCCGGCCGGATTGCAATCGCCTGGGAATCCTCCTGAAACAACCAGGGCTGGGTATTGTGTCCGTTGGCGGCAAGGGTCGCATAGCGAATGAGGTCGCGGGACGCGCCGGTCGCTTGCAAGGGTTCCCGCAATTGCGCGGCAAAACCGGCGTAGCGCTCGGCGGACTGCCGCATCGACAAGACCGCTCCCGCCCCACCAAGGACGAGCACCGCCGCCCCACCCGTCAGTATCCCGCGTCGTGTCAGCATTGGGCTGCTCCTGGAGATCGATAGCCCAGCATAGACCGACAGGGCGACAATGCCTTGACGGCGATCAATTCACCGCCCACGCCCGACGGCAACACGCGGACCGGCTTTCTCGCGGCCTTCACCTTTCTCTACATAAATGGCTTCTTAATCGACGCGGACCAGGCATCAGTGGTGGCCTTCGTCCTCGCCGTCGCGGCGGGTGAAATCGATGAGGAAGGCGCGACGCGCTTCCCCAGGGATCACACCATTCCGCTGTCATGACCGGACGACAAATCAGCCCGAGAACTTGCCGCTACGCGGGAAGCCCTTCGGCACGGTGCGGCCGGCAGATGCCCGGTCGCCCAGCCATTCGATCAGCTCGTCCTTGCTCTTGGTGAAGACACGCGCGGCACTGTCTTCCCAGGTCAGACCGTCGGCGATCTCGAAGCACTTGATGTCGGCGATACCGCCGTCCTTGTAGCGCTGCAGCCGCACGCCCTTGCCGCGGGTCATTTCCGGGATCTGATTGAGCGGGAAGACCAGCATCTTGCGGTTCTCGCCGACGACGGCGACATGGTCGCCGCTCACCGGCACCACCAGCTTGGTCTCGTCCGGCATGCCGACATTCATCACCTGCTTGCCCTTGCGGGTATTGGCGACGATCTCGTTCTCGGCAACGACGAAGCCGTTGCCGGCGGTCGAGGCGATCAGCAGCTTGCGGCTCGGATCGTGCACGAAAGCGGTCAGCACATCCTGATCGTTTTCCATGTCGACCATAATGCGCAGCGGTTCGCCATGGCCGCGCCCGCCCGGCAGCTTGTCGCCGCCCAGCGTGTAGACCTTGCCGCCGGTGGTGATCAGAAGGATCTTGTCGGTCGTCTGCGCCGGGAACGCCACCCTCAACCCGTCGCCTTCCTTGAAGGTCAGGCTGGAGGTGTCGGACATGTGGCCCTTGAGCGCGCGGATCCAGCCCTTTTCCGAGATGACGACGGTGATCGGTTCCTTCTCGATCATCGCCTGCTGGATCGCCTCGCTGTCGGCTTCGGGCGCATTCGAGAAGGTGGTGCGGCGGCGGCCGAGCTCGGTGGCCTTGGCGTACTTCTTCTTGACCTCGCCGACCTCCCAGGCAACCGTCTGCCACTGCTTGTCGTCCGAGGCCAGCAGCGACTCGATTTCCGCCTTTTCGGCGGACAGGGCTTCGTGTTCCTTGCGGATCTCGAATTCCTCGAGCTTGCGCAGGTTTCTCAGCCGCATGTTGAGGATGGCTTCGGCCTGATTGTCGGTGAGCGTGAAGCGCTCGATCAACACCGGCTTCGGCTCGTCCTCCTCGCGGATGATGCGGATCACCTCGTCGAGGTTGAGATAGGCAACGAGCAGGCCGCCGAGGATCTCCAGGCGCCGGTCGATCGCGGCCAGGCGGAAGCGCGAGCGACGGACCAGCACGTCCTTGCGATGGGCGAGCCATTCGGTCAGGACCTCGGCGAGCCCCATGACCCGCGGCACCTTGCCCTGGCTCAGCACGTTCATGTTGAGCGGGATGCGGCTCTCGAGTTCGGTGAGCTTGAACAGCGATTCCATCAACAGCGTCGCATCGACGGTGCGGCTCTTCGGCACCAGCACGATGCGCACGTCTTCGGCCGATTCGTCGCGTACGTCCTCGAGCAGCGGCAGGCGGCGGGCGATCAGCAGTTCGGCGATCTTCTCGATCAGCCGCGATTTCTGCACCTGGAACGGGATCTGCGTGACGACGATCTGGTAGCCGCCGCGGCCGAGGTCTTCCGTCTCCCAGCGTGCGCGCACCCGGAAGCCGCCGCGGCCGGTGCGGTAGGTTTCCAGCATGCTCTCGCGGCTCTCGACCACGATGCCGCCGGTCGGGAAGTCCGGGCCCTCGATGCCGCCCTTCTGCGGATTGGCCGGATCGGCCAGCAGTTCGTCCACGGTCGCGCCCGGGTTCTTGATCAGATAGAGCGCGGCGTCGCAGAGCTCATGGGCATTGTGCGGCGGGATCGACGTCGCCATGCCGACGGCAATGCCGGAGGCGCCGTTGGCCAAGAGGTTCGGGAAGGCGCCCGGCAGGACCACCGGCTCGTCGTCTTCCTCGTTGTAGGTCGGGCGAAAATCGACGGCGTCCTGATCGATGCCTTCCAGCAGAAGCGCCGCGACATCGGTCATGCGCGCTTCGGTGTAACGATAGGCGGCCGCACTGTCGCCGTCGATATTGCCGAAGTTCCCCTGCCCGTCGACGACCGGATAACGCTGGGAGAAATCCTGCGCCAGACGCACCAGCGCGTCATAGACCGACTGGTCGCCGTGCGGGTGGAACTTACCGATGACGTCACCGACGATACGGGCGCACTTTTTGAACGCCGAATTGGGCCGGATCCCCATCTCGCTCATCGCATGGAGGATGCGGCGATGCACCGGTTTCAGGCCGTCGCGGACATCCGGCAGGGCGCGATGCATGATCGTCGACAAGGCATAGGCGAGATAGCGCTCTTCGAGCGCCGCCTTCAGATCGATCGGTTGAATGTGGTCGCCGCCGTCATCGGGCGGAATAAGACTTTTCCCCATGGCTCTCAACTAGACGAGAACACCGTAAACAGCAAGGAATCCCGGCATTCCGGCTGTGGATTATGGGGGGGTGTGATGCACCTCACGGCCGGTGCGCGCGGCGCGCATCCTCCCAATGAAAGCGGTGGAGTTTCCAACGGCGCCCCTATAAAAGGTTCACCTACATTTCGTGGCGATCCCCCCTCTCCGAAAGGACCGATTGATGACCTATTCCTGCACCACCAGACTTCTGATGGCCGGCGCCGCCCTCATTGTCCTGTCCGGACCGGCCTTCGCCGCCATCGACGGCAACGACCTGCTCACCAAGATCAACACCGCCTATGCTGCCGGCAGCGGCGTTCTCAAGGCGGAAGCAATCGAGGTGAACGGCAATGACGTCGTGCTCAAGGGCACGACCTTTACCGCCACCGGCCCGCAGGAAAAGTCCATCATGTTGGGCGATCTGACGCTCCAGGACGTCACCGAGGAGGAAGGCGGCGCCTATCACATCGACCGCATCGAATTCCCGGAAGTGAACGTCACTGAAGAGAAGACCTCTTTTTCGGTCAAGGATCTCTATCTCGCCGGCGTGCGCGTGCCGGGCAGCACCACCGGCAACGATCTCAATTCGATGATGATGTACGAGGAAGCCCATAGCGGCCCGGTCACCGTGACGAAAGACGGCAAGCAGATCTTCGCCATTGAGGAAGCCAGCGGCTCGGTCGCGCTCGCGGAGGACGAAAGCTCCATGACCTTCGAGGCGAATGTCAGCGGCATCTCCGCCGACCTCTCCGCCATCGACGATGCCAAGAGCAAGGAGACTATCGACGGTCTCGGCCTGCAGACCATCAAGGGTGAAATCACCATGAGCGGCAGCTGGGAGCCGGGAACCGGGGCGGTCAATCTCGAGGACTACACTTTCGACTTCGCCGAAATCGGCAGCCTGTCGCTGTCCTTCGCCCTGTCCGGCTACACCATGGAACTGGTCAAGCAGCTGCAGGAAACCGCACGCACCATGCAGGCCGATCCGAACAACGAGCAGGCCCAGCAGGCCGCCGGCATCGCCATGTTCGGGCTGATGCAGCAGATGTCCTTCCAGAGCGCGCAGATCAGCTTCGAGGACGCCGGCATCACCCAGCGCGGCCTCGACTTTGCCGGCAAGCAGCAGGGGGCCGACGGCAAACAGATGGCGGAGATGGTCAAGGGCATGATGCCGATCCTGCTCGCCCAGGCCAAGCTCGGCGCGCTGCAGAACCAGGTATCCGAAGCGGTCAACGCCTTCATCGACGATCCGAAGAACATCACCATCACGGCGGAGCCGGAGAAGGAAGTGCCCTTCCCGATGATCATGGGCGCCGCGATGGGCGCACCGGAAACCGTGCCGGAACTGCTGGGCGTCTCGGTCACGGCGAACGAAGAATAAGGTCGAGGCCGACCGTTACCGATCCTCGCTCCCGGCCAGCAGCCGTCGGGAGCGAGGTCATAATGCCGCAAGAGGATTGACCGGGGCAGGACTTCCGCTAAGCCTAGGGTTCAGTTCTCCACCACCGGTTCTCTCTTGCGAATGGAACACCATGCTCGGATGGCTGCAGCGCCCCGTCACAATCTCCGAAAAGCTCCAAGGACGTGAGTTCGAGCCGGCCCATGCCGACTATTATGTCGGTCCGCCGAACCGGCCGCTCAACCTTCTCCTGCAGGCCCGAACCGACTTTCTGTCCATCTGGCGGGTCGGCGACTTCAAGGAGAAGGTGAGCTCAATCCGCATCCTCGGGCGTCAGCTTGTCCTGGTAAACTCGCCCGATCTCATCCGCTATGTCTTCGTCAACCGCCACGAGAATTTCGAGCGCAAGAGCCCGCAGATGCGGCGCGCGCTGGAATATCTGCTCGGCGACGGCCTGTTCATCTCGGACGGCGAAACCTGGAAGCAGCGCCGCTCGCTCGTGAACGACATCGTCCATCGCAACCGGGTGCCCGCCTTCGGTCCGGTGATGGAGAAGACGGCAAGCGAGATGGTCCAGCGCTGGAGTTCGATGCCGGACGGCACCGAGATCAACGTGTTGCACGAGATGGCGGGGCTGACCGCCGAGATCATCTCCCGTAGCGTCTTCGGCAACCAGCTCGGCCGCGAAAGTGCCGATGCGATCACCGACAGTTTTTCGAGCTATCAGTCGCTGATCGATTCGGTGAACCTCGGCTATTTCATCGGTTTCGATGAGGGGCTGCCAGTGCTGCGCACGCCGTCGCTCAGGCGATCGGTCAAACGCATCCACACTCTCATCGACAAGGTCGTCGAGGATCACCTCGCCGGTCGCGGCGACCACAGCTCGATGGTGGACCTGCTGATCCGGCGCCAGAAGCGGAATCCCGAACTCAACCTCGACCTGGTGGCACTGCGCAACGAGGCAGCCACCATCTTCATGGCCGGGCACGAAACCACTGCGGCCACGCTCACCTGGGCCTGGTACCTGCTATCGCAGGCGACGTGGGTGGAAAAGCAGGTGCATGACGAGATCGCCCGTGTCTGCGGCGACCGTGTACCGACAATCGACGACGTGCCGCAGCTGGAATGGTGCCGCGCCGTCATCAACGAGACGCTGAGGCTCTATCCGCCGGTGCCGATTCTGGCGCGCCAGACCAAGGAGAGGGACAGGATCGGCGATGTCGACGTCGAGCCGGCTTCGCTGGTTCTGGTCGTGCCTTGGCTGCTGCACCGGACGCCGAGTCTTTTCAAGAAGCCGCATCATTTCAAGCCAGAGCGCTTCCTCGGCGACAGCCGGCCGAAGCCCTACAGCTTCATTCCCTTTGCCAGCGGTCCGCGCGTGTGTCCCGGCCAGCATTTCGGCGAGACAGAGGCCGTCCTCTGCCTTGCCATTCTGGCACAGAAGTTCAGTCTGAGACTGAGCGACGGCCACAAGGTGGAGCCGCTGTGCCGCCTGACGCTCAGGCCGAAGGGCGGACTTCCGGTGACGCTCCACCGACGGGAGGCGTAAGAACGATGACCGCGGAAAAGCCCCCCACCAAGACCGGCGTCGTCAAGCGAAAGGCCTGGCGCTTTCGCCCGCCGGAAGCCCCGGGGCTTCGTGATTTCATGGCCGGCGGAGACAAGCGCAAGGCATTCGTCCGCTACTGGATCAACGACAATTTCTGGAACGGGCTGCATCTGATCGGCCATTTCGGCCTGAAGATTCTGCCGATGGACGCCTGTTCGCGCTTCGGCGCAAGGCTCGGCGTCTTCGCCATCCCGCGTTACCACAAGGTGGCGGAAAAACGGGCACGGGCCAATATCGCCCAGCTGTGCCCTCACCTGAGCACCGCCGAGCAGGACGCGCTTTTCCTCGAGAATTGCCGCACCCAGGGACGGCTGATGACCGAGTTCTCGGTCATCAACCGCCTGAACCGGCATCCCGAACGGATCGGCATTCACAATATCGAATGGGTGATTGACGCCGCCAAGCGCGGTCCGGTGATCTTCGTCGGCATGCATCTCGGCAATTGGGAGATCGGGCCGATCATCCTGCACCGTGTCGGGCTCGTGCCCTACATCAACTACACGCCCCCGCCGGGACGGGCCAAGGCCTGGATCGCCGACCGCGTCCGAAGCAAGAACTGGCTGAACTTCCTGCCGCCGGGCCTTGAAGGAATCCGGCCCGCCGTGCGCGTTCTCAAGAAGGGCGGCATCGTCTCGGCCTTCTGCGACGAAGGCGTCAGCGGCAAGATCCGAGGCCCTTTGTTCGGCCGCAAGCCGCATCTCGAAGGCAATCTGGCGATGACCATCCGGCTCGCCCGCATGACCGGGGCGACGCTCTGCCCCTGGTACAATCTGCGCACCGAGGGTTTCCGCTTCGAGGCCTATGCCCTGCCGCCGATCACCCTGCCGCCGGAGGAAAAGTCCGGCGAGCGCCTGCTCGACGATATCCAACTCCTCAACGATGCGATCGAACCGGTGATCCGCGAGCACCTGGACCAGTGGTTCTTTCTCGACAATGCACTGCCGAAGGGGTGAGTGGCTCCTCTACCCTTGTGGGAGAGGATACAGAATCGCGGTCTTAGCGGGGCTAAGTCGCAGATTTTGTTGGTGAGGGGGACGCTCGGGGTTTGACGGCGATTGGTGTCAAGCGATGGCGTCGTGGCGTCGGCAACGAATTCAACACAATTCTGATAGTTGCCGCTGTTCGCCCCCTCACCTGAAAAATCTAGCACTTAGCTATCGCTAAGATGCTGATTTTTCTTCCTCTCCCACAAGGGGTGAGGCGGGCACCTGCGCAGCCAACAAAAAAAGCCCCGGAAACAACCGCTTCCGGGGCTTTTGTCATATCAGCAACGAGCTGCTCAGTCCTTCTTGGCGGACGGCACGACGCGCAGCGCCAGTTCGCGCAGCTGCGTCGGGGTTGCCGGCGACGGGGCGTTCATCAGCAAGTCCTGGGCCTGCTGGTTCATCGGGAACAGCGAGATCTCGCGCAGGTTCTTCGCGCCGACGAGCAGCATGACGACGCGGTCGATGCCGAAGGCGCAGCCGCCGTGCGGCGGTGCACCGTACTGGAAGGCGCGGTAGAGGCCGCCGAAGCGCTCCTCGACGTCGGCCTGGCTGAGGCCCACCTTTTCGAAGGCCTTGACCATCAGTTCCGGCGACTGGTTACGGATCGAGCCCGAGGCGATTTCGAAGCCGTTGCAGACCGCGTCATACTGATAGGCCTTGAGCGACAGCGGATCCTGGCTTTCCAGCGCTTCCAAGCCGCCCTGCGGCATGGAGAAGGGGTTGTGGGCGAAGTCGATCTTCTTTTCTTCCTCGCTCCATTCGTAGAACGGGAAGTCGACGATCCAGCACAGTTCGAAGTGGTCGCGGTCGACGAGGTCCAGTTCCTCGCCGGCGCGGGTGCGGGCTTCGCCGGCAAACTTGTAGAACTTGGACGGTTCGCCGGCGACGAAGAAGCAGGCGTCGCCTTCGTCGAGGCCGAGCTGGGTGCGGATCGCCTCGGTGCGCTCCTCGCCGATGTTCTTGGCAAGCGGGCCGGCGCCCTCGAGCACGGTCCCTTCCTGGCGCCAGAAGATGTAGCCGAGGCCCGGCTGTCCGGTCGACTGGGCCCAGGCGTTCATACGATCGCAGAAGGCGCGCGAACCACCGGTCTTGGCCGGGATCGCCCAGACCTCGACCTTGGGGTTGGAGGCGATCATGTTGGCGAACACCTTGAAGCCGGAACCGGCGAAATGCTCGGTGACGGCCTGCATTTCGATCGGGTTGCGCAGGTCGGGCTTGTCGGAACCGTATTTGCGGATCGCGACGTCATAGGGAATGCGCGGCCAGTTCTTGGTGACCGGTTTGCCGTCGGCGAACTGCTCGAACACCTGGGTCATGACCGGCTCGACGGTTTCCCAGATGTCTTCCTGGGTGACGAAGCTCATTTCCAGGTCGAGCTGGTAGAATTCGCCCGGCAGGCGGTCGGCGCGCGGGTCTTCGTCACGGAAGCACGGCGCGATCTGGAAGTAGCGGTCGAAGCCGGCGACCATCAAGAGCTGCTTGTACTGCTGCGGCGCCTGCGGCAGGGCGAAGAACTTGCCTTCGTGGATACGCGAAGGAACCAGGAAGTCGCGCGCACCTTCCGGCGACGAAGCCGTCAGGATCGGCGTGGTATATTCGGCAAAGCCGGCATCGCCCATGCGGCGGCGCATGTCGGAGATGATCTGCGTGCGCTTGACGATGTTCTTGTGCAGCGTGTCGCGGCGGAGATCCAGGAAGCGGTACTTCAGGCGCACGTCTTCCGGATAGTCCGGCTCGCCGAAGACCGGCAGCGGCAGTTCCTTGGCGGCCGAGAGAACCTCGATCTCCTGGGCGTAGAGTTCGATCTCGCCGGTCGGCATGTTCTTGTTGACGGTGTCTTCGGTACGGGCCTTGACCAGACCGTCAATGCGGATGACCCACTCGCCGCGCACGGTCTCGGCCAGCTTGAAGGCCGGGCTGTCCGGATCGGCGACAACCTGGGTGACGCCGTAATGATCGCGCAGGTCGATGAAGAGCACGCCGCCATGGTCGCGAACGCGATGGACCCAGCCGGACAGCCGGACGGTGGAGCCGACATCGGACTTGCGGAGAGCGGCACAGGTGTGGCTGCGGTAACGGTGCATGGTTTTATCCTGCATTTTCTTCGGGGAGTGATCCGGCAAAGGCACGGATTCTCGGGCTTTAAATCGCGCGGACAAACGCATGACACACCCGGTTTGTCAAGGCTGAAGGCTCGGCCAGACCCGGCTGCTGCCGCAGACAATCGATTTTCGTGATGGCTGCATTCACGACATGAACTGTTTCACCCCGGCTTCCGGAGATACAAGGGGGCAGGCGTGCGGGAGGATCCGATTCGCGCCCCTCTTTTCCCGATAGGCCTTCATGTCGTCGCTGCGTCCGCTCATCCCCCTGCTTGCCACCGCCGGCATCCTGATTGGCGGCAACGGCCTGCAGGGTACCTTCATCTCGCTGCGCGCGCTGGAGGAAGGCTTCTCGACCTCGATGATCGGCGTCGTCGGCACCGGATACAATATCGGCTTTGCCATCGGCTGCATCTACATCACTCGCCTTATTCGCGCGACCGGGCACATCCGCACCTTTTCGGCGCTCGCGGCCATTGCGTCAGCGGCGTCCATCCTCATGCTGCTGTTCATCAACCCCACCGCCTGGTTCGCCATGCGGCTGGTGCAGGGCATCTGCTTTGCCGGGCTATTCGCGGTGGTCGAGAGCTGGCTGAACGCCAAGGTGACGAACGCGACCCGCGCCCGCACGCTTTCCGTCTACCGCTTCGTCGATCTCGGCGCGGTCACGCTCGCGCAATACGCCATCCCCGCCGTCGGGATCGGTGGCTTCGAGCTGTTTGCCATCATCTCCATGGCGCTGACGCTGTCGCTCGTGCCGATCTCGCTCACCGACCGTTCCAGCCCGGAAGCGCCCGAAGACGTTCGCTTCGACATCAAGGTGCTGTGGAAGGTGTCGCCGCTCGCGACCGTCGGCTGCATCGTCGTCGGCCTCACCAATTCCAGCTTCCGCTCGCTCGGGCCGATCTATGCCGACGGCATCGGCATGTCGGTGACCGCGATTGCCACCTTCATGAGCGTCGGCATCTTCGCCGGCGTGGTGCTGCAATATCCGCTCGGTCATTACTCGGACAAGCTCGACCGCCGGCTGGTCATCCTGGTCGCGACCTTCGGCGCCTTTGCCGCCGGACTGTTCCTCGCCTTCGTGGCGGGAACCAATCCCTGGCTGAACTTCGCCGGGATCTTTGCCTTCGGCGCCTTCGCCATGCCACTCTATTCGCTCTGTTCGGCCCATGCCAATGACCATGCAGCACCGGGTCAGCATGCGCTGGTCTCGGCCGGCACGCTGTTCTTCTGGTCGCTCGGCGCCGTCATCGGCCCGCTCTTTGCCTCCTTCATGCTCGACCTCTTCGGGCCACGTGCCCTTTTCGTCTACATGGTCGTCGTGCTGTTCGGTTTCATGGCCTACACGTTGAGCCGCATGATGATCCGCGAGGGCGTCCCCGCCTCCGAGCGGCGCATGGGGTTCCGCAGCCTTCTGCGCACGTCGACCTATTTCAACAAGCTCGCCGCGCCTCCTACCGAGCGCCAGGCCGAGCGTCAGGACTAAGCTGCGGCAGTTTGCTAGCCCCGGCCATATTGATGAACGGTGCAGTCAACTTTAAACAGGAGCGGACGACATCAGAATGGAGCGCCCGATGGCCATCCTCACCCGCCGCAATCTCCTGAAAGCTTCCGCCGTCGCCGGCGCCTATGGCGCCGGCATGGCGCTGGCACCGCGGCTCTCCGCCCTTGCCGCCACGGAGCCGACCTCTCTCGAGGCCAGGATCACGCAAGCGCAGATCGACGGCCGCGGCCTGACCCGCAATGTCATGACCTATGCCGGCGGTCCGGGCGGCGCCTCCGACCCGATGCCCCCGGTGCTGCGTGCCCGGCGCGGCGAAAAATTTGCCGCCCGCTTCGTCAACCGCCTCGATGAACCGACGACGGTGCACTGGCACGGGCTTCGAATCGACAATGCAATGGACGGCGTGCCCTTCGTGACCCAGCCTTATGTCTATCCGGGCGACAGCTTCGACTACACCTTCACGCCGCCCGATGCCGGCACCTTCTGGTATCACCCCCATTGCAACACGCTGACGCAGATGGGCCGCGGGCTCGCCGGCATGCTGGTCGTCGAGGACCCGGCCGACCCGGTCTTCGACGCGGAGGTTACGCTCAACCTGCGCGACTGGCGGCTCGGCGGCAACAGCCAGTTCATCGACCAGTTCAAGGCGCGCGACGCCGCCAAGTCCGGCACCTTCGGCACGGTGCGCACCGCCAACTGGCAGCCCTCGCCGACCTATGACGCGCCCTCCGGCGGGCTGGTGCGCGTGCGCATTCTGGTCGCCGACGTCACGCGCATCTACAATCTCAAGCTTGCGGGCGCCGACGCGCTGATCGTGGCGATCGACGGCCATCCGGTGCCGGTGACGATGCCGCTCGACATGATGGTCGTCTCTCCCGGCCAGCGGCTCGACCTCGTGGTCCGCATGCCCGACAGCGAGGGTACGCTCATCGATCTGGAGGACATCCGTCCCTCGACCCCGAAGACCGTCGCCAGCCTGCGCAGTGTCGGGACCTCGCTGAAGCGCAGTCTCGGCGACGTCCCGCCGCTGGCCGCCAATCCGGCACCGGAGCCGGATCTTGCCAATGCCGCGCCGATCCCGCTGGTGCTGAGCGCCACGGCCGAGGAGGCTGCCAAGGACTCGATCTGCGGCTCGCTCGGCTATTCCTTCTGGGCGATCAACAAGGTGCCCTATCCCGGCGACACGCCCGATCCGATGGCGCCGCTCGCCGAGATGAAGCTCGGCCGCACCTATCTGCTCAACGTCGAGAACGTCACGCCGCACGCGCACCCGATCCATATCCACGGGGTCAATTTCAAGGTCGTGTCGTCCTCGACCCGGCAGGTGCTGCCGCTGGTGTCTGACACCTATCTGATCCTGCCGGACGAGAAGGTGCAGCTCGCCGTCGTCGCCGACAATCCCGGCGACTGGGTGTTCCATTGCCACATCATCGAGCACCAGAAGACCGGAATGACCGGCTATGTCCGCATCGTTTGAGGCGCGCAAGGGTCGTTGACGGCTGGCAACCGGTCGGACGGGATGCGATAACACCGCGCCCGCACCTGCCGTCCGCGTTTCGAGGAGTGCCATCGTGTCCGATCTTGCCGCCACCATGACCGTGCTTGAGCCCTATCCCGGCCTCTATGCCTATTATGACGGCCGCATTCCGGGAAAGCGGCTGCATTCGAAGGACAAGAACTGGCTCGACGACGGCGCCTATAGCCTCGGCATCGCCACCCATGCGCTGGTCGATGGCGCAGAAGCGATCCTATACGACAGCCATGCAACGCTCGACCACGCCCGTGCGATCCGCACCCATCTCGAAGGCCTGGGCGTCAGGACCATGCGGCTGGTGCTCAGCCATTGGCACACCGACCACATCGCCGGCAATGCGATCTTCGCCGATTGTGAGATCATTGCCAACCGGCTGACGGCGCGCACCATGCTCGAGAACATCAAGGCCCTGGCGCGCAAGACGCCGCCGATCAATCCGGTGGTGATGCCCAACCGGCTGTTCGAGAATGAGATGACGCTGACGCTCGGCAGTCGCACGATCCAGCTGATGCAGTTCGACATTCACAGCGCCGACGGCACGGTTCTGTTCCTGCCCGAGGAGGGGCTGCTTCTGGCCGGCGACACGCTCGAGGACACGGTCACCTACGTCTCGGAGCCCGAGCACATCGCCACCCACATTGCCGAACTCACCCGGTTGAAGACCCTGCCCATCCGCCACATCCTGCCGGACCATGGCGCACGGGAAAAGATCGCGGCCGGCGGCTACGCGCCCAGTCTGATCGACGCCAATCGCAGCTATCTCGAACGGCTTCTCGCCTCGGCGAAAGACCCGGCGCTTGATGCAGTCTCGCTCCGCGACTTCGTCGCGGACGACATCGCGCACGGGCGCATCGTCTATTTCGAGCCCTATGAAGAGGTGCACCGTTCCAACATCGCCGCGGTTCGCAAGGCCATGGCCGCCGACCAGCCGAAAGCCGACTAAGCGCCACCTTCGAGCGAAAACCCGTGGGCAGTTCCCCTCAGCGCGACGACACAGGGCCGTTCTTGTTGACATCGCGGGGCGAAAGGGGAACTAAGGTTGATCGAACCTATTTCATGACCGAGCTGCTATGATCGAGACTACTGCCGCATTAGAAGAAGCCTGCCGGAAGCTGGCCCAATCGGATTTCATCACCATCGACACCGAGTTCCTGCGGGAAACAACGTTCTGGCCGGAGCTGTGCCTGATCCAGATGGCGAGCCCGGATCTGGAAGTGATCGTCGATCCGCTGGCTAAGGGCCTCGATCTCGCACCCTTCTTCGCGTTGATGGCCGATGCCTCCGTGACCAAGGTGTTCCACGCCGCCCGCCAGGACATCGAAATCATCTTCCATCTCGGCAATCTCATCCCGCACCCGATCTTCGACACCCAGGTCGCAGCCATGGTGTGTGGCTTCGGCGACAGCGTGTCCTATGACCAGCTGGTGCAGAAGGTGAAGAACGTCCACATCGACAAGACCTCGCGCTTCACCGACTGGAGCCGGAGGCCGCTGTCGGAAAAGCAGCTCGATTATGCTTTGGCGGACGTGACCCATCTGCGCGACGTCTACCTCAAGCTCAAGGAAGAGCTGGATCGCGAGGGACGCGCCGGCTGGCTGACCGAGGAAATGTCCATCCTCGAATCCCGCGAGACCTACGATCTGCATCCGGACGACGCCTGGCAGCGGCTGAAGATGCGTCTGCGCAAGCCGCAGGAACTGGCGGTCATGCAGTATGTCGCCGCCTGGCGCGAACGTGAGGCCCGCAGCCGCAACGTGCCGCGCTCGCGCGTGCTCAAGGACGATGCCATCTACGAAATCGCCCAGCAGCAGCCAAAGGACACCGAGGCGCTGAGCCGCTTGAGGACGATCCCCAAGGGCTGGGAGCGCTCCTCCTCCGGCACCGCGATCATCGAGCAGGTTAATGCGGCCCTGGCGCTTCCGAAGTCCGAGATGCCGCACGTCAGTCGCCACAGCCATGCGCCCGAAGGCGCTCAGGCCGCCGTCGAGCTTTTGAAGGTCCTGCTGCGTCTCACCTCCGAGAAACACGGCGTCGCCTCGAAGGTCATCGCCAATACCGAGGATCTGGAAAAGATCGCGGCGGAAGGCGAAAAGGCGGACGTGCCGGCCATGCATGGCTGGCGGCGTGAACTGTTCGGCGATGTCGCGCTGAAGCTCATCTCCGGCGGCGTTGGTCTGCGTTTCGTCGACAAGAGCGTCGAAGCGGTGGAGTTCTGATCCGATGGCCGCCGTTACGCTTCGGCGGGCCACCCAGGACGACATCGGCTACATCATGACAGTCGAGCGACTGCCCGGCTATGACTCCTTCATCGGCAAGTTCGACACAGACCAGCATCGGCAGCAGTTGAACGATCCGGCGATCGCCTATTTCATCGGCGAGGACGAAGCGGGCGCAGCCCTCGGCTTCATCATCCTGAACGGCCTCGACAATCGCGACGGCAATATCTGCATCAAGCGGATCGCCGTCGCCGTTCCCGAACGCGGCCATGGTTCGCGCATGCTCGACGCCATCATCGACCAGACCTTTTCCACGACGCCTGTCCATCGGCTCTGGCTCGATGTCGTCAAAGACAATACCCGCGCCTGGAAGGTCTATAGCAAGGCGGGCTTCAAGGACGAAGGCGTTCTGCGCGAGGCCGTGGTCATGCCCAACGGGCAACGCACCGATCTCGTCATGATGTCGATGCTGCGGCCCGAATGGGCCGTGCGCGCTTAAAGGTCCCTCGATGGAACTCCCCGCCCCTCTCAAGGCCGCCGTCGAGCAGATGCTGGCGCATGAGCCGATCGAACGTCTGGCCCGCGCCAGCGACAGACTGTCCGACCGCTACCGGCGCGAGGTCCGCGACGGCAAGCTGCATCTCGACGGCGAATTGGCGGCCAAGGCCTATCTCGCCACCCGGCTGCCGGCGACCTACGCCGCCGTACGCGCCGCCTTGTCCATGGTCGAGGACGCTGCACCCGATTTCCACCCCAGCCGCCTTCTCGATTTCGGCGCAGGACCGGGCACGGTGTTGTGGGCGGCAAACGAGACCTGGCCGGAACTCGCACAGGCCACTTTGATCGAAACCAGCCCGGCGATCCGCTCGGTCGGCGCCCGGCTCGCCGGCGCGTCGACCGTCGCGACCGAGTGGCTCGCCGGCGACATCACGGGTTCTGTCCCGCCGCTCGAGCCAGCCGATCTCGTGACACTCGCCTATGTGCTGGACGAGATTGCCGAGACCGCCATGGCGAGTGTCGTCAAGCGGCTCTGGGATCTCACGGCCCATACCCTCGTCATCGTCGAGCCCGGCACGCCGGCCGGATGGAGGCGAATTCTGGCCGCCCGTCAGGTGCTGATCGAGGCCGGAGCCAAGATCGTCGCCCCCTGCCCTCATGCTGCAGATTGTCCGATTACGGCACCCGACTGGTGTCATTTCTCCCGCCGGGTTGCGCGTTCGCGGGTCCACCGGCTCTCCAAGGGCGCCGAGGTCCCGTGGGAGGACGAGAAGTACATCTTTATCGCCGCCTCGCGTTTCGATGCCGCGCCGCCGTCGGCTCGGGTGCTTTCGCCGCCGCGTCTGTCGAGCGGCCTTGCACGGCTGAAGCTCTGTCTGGCCGACGGGCGCGCAGAGGAGACGACCGTCAGTCGCCGCGATGGCGCCGTGTTCAAGGCGGCCCGGCGCGCCGACTGGGGCGATGCCTTCGAACCGGTCGAAACGGGTGACGGCGATGACGACGAGACTTAACGGCGCAACCGCGGAGCGCTTTGCGCAGATCGCCCTTGGCCATGTCGAACGGGACTATCCGCACAAGCCCGGCCTTGTGCTGGCCGGGGCGCATGAGGTGCGGAGCCCGCGCGAGACCCATCCGGTCTTCTTCGGCAGCTTCGACTGGCATTCCTGCGTGCATGGCTACTGGTTGCTGGTGCGGGTGCTCAAGCGATTTCCCGAGATGCCGTCGGCCGAGGCGATCCGCGCCCTCCTCGCCCGCCGGTTGACACGCGACGGCATCGCCGGTGAATGCGCGACCTTCGACCGGCCGGACAATCGCGGCTTCGAGCGCCCCTATGGCTGGGCCTGGCTTCTGAAGCTCGCCGCCGAACTCGAAGGCCTCGAAGGCGGAAACTTCGCCCGGATGTTGCAGCCGCTGACCGACCGGATCCTCGCACGCTTCCGCGAATTCCTGCCGCTCGCGACCTATCCGGTGCGGGTGGGCACGCACTACAACACCGCCTTTGCGCTCAGGCTTGCGGCCGACTACGGCGATGCGGTCGCAGACGAGCGCTTCATCGACCTGCTGCGCACGACCGCGCTGCGCTGGTATGGGACCGACCACAGCTGCCCTGCCTGGGGTGAGCCCTCGTGCGACGATTTCCTGTCTTCGACGCTGATCGAGGCGGAATGCATGCGCCGGCTGCTGCCCGCCGACGCATTCGGCGTGTGGTTTGACCGCTTCCTGCCTGACCTTGAGGCCGGGCACCCGGCCACGCTGTTTTCGCCAGCTGAAGTCAGCGATCGCTCCGACGGCAAGATCGCCCATCTCGACGGGCTGAACCTCAGCCGGGCCTGGTGCTGGCGGTCGCTGGCCGCATCGATCACGGAAATGGACGCCCGCAGAACGGTCATGAACGCGGCGGCCGACCGCCACCTGCAGGCCGCCCTTCCCCATGTCGCCGGCGACTACATGGGTGAACACTGGCTGGCGAGTTTTGCCGTTCTGGCGCTGGAGGCATGAGGGCGTCCTTCGCCAGGACGCGCCCGCCGATCGTCTCCTCACCTGAGGACAGTCACCGAAACTTCATCGAACCGAAATCGCTCTGATACCGTCGCTCCCTATCCATGCCGCGTCTGAAACCGTCTTACGAATGGTGACGCCATGAAAAACCATCTCTTTGCCTCCGCAGCCCTTTTCATTCTTTCCGCCGTTCCCGCCTTCGCCGAGGAAACCGCTTTCCCCGCCAAGCTGGTCGCCCATGCCCTCCTGCCGGCCAATTCGATCATCGCCGCCCCGGCCGACGCGCCGGCGCATCTGAAGACCTCGGGCAAGTTCACCACCGCCGACCGCAAGCGCGCGGAAGGTCTCGGCACCGTTCCGGGCAAGGACGGCGTCCGCCCGACCGGCCTTTCCATGCCGTTCGACGGCCAGGCCATGCAGGGCTTTTCCGGCATCAAGACCATGGAAGACGGCACGTTCTGGAGCCTGTCCGACAACGGTTTCGGCTCGAAGATCAACTCCTCCGATTCCATGCTGATGCTGCATCACATCAAGTTCGACTGGGATGCCGGCAAGGTCGAGCATCTGGAAACCGTGTTCCTGTCCGATCCTGACAAAAAGGCCCCCTTCCCGATCGTCATGGAAGGCGCCGAGCAGCGCTATCTGACCGGCGCCGACTTCGACGTCGAATCGATCCAGCCGGTCGCCGACGGGTTCTGGGTGGGCGAGGAGTTCGGCCCCTATATCCTGAAGTTCAGCAAGGACGGCAAGCTCACCGACGTGATCCCGACCAAGGCCGGCGAGATCGAGGTGAAGTCGCCCGACAATCCGACCCTCGTCGTCCCGGCCAACCCGGCCGCCAAGATGCCAGCCTTCAACCTGAAGCGCTCCGGCGGCTATGAGGGTCTTGCCATGTCGAAGGACGGCTCCAAGCTCTACGGCCTGCTCGAAGGTCCGCTCTACCTCGAGGACGGCTCGGTCGAGAAGGCAGACGGCCTGACCGCCCTTCGCATCATCGAGCTCGACACCGCCTCGAAGACCTGGACCGGCCGTTCCTGGCTCTATCCGCTGTCGGAAGGGGGCGAGGCGATCGGCGACTTCAACATGATCGACGCGACCACGGCGCTGGTCATCGAGCGCGACAACGGCGCCGGTGCGGCGGACAAGGCCTGCGCCGACCCCAAGGCGCCGGCGGCAGACTGCTTTGCGGTTCCCGCCAAGCACAAGCGCATCTACAAGATCGAGATGACCGACGAGAATGCCGGCAAGGCCGCCCGCAAGATCGGCTATATCGATCTGATGAAGATCGCCGATCCGGACAACAAGAAGCGCCAGGGCGGCGGCGAAGGCTTCTACGACATGCCCTTCGTCACCATCGAGGACGTCGATGTCATCGACGCCACGCATATCGTCGTCGGCAACGACAACAACCTGCCCTTCTCGGCCGGTCGTGCGCTCGACAAGGCGGACGACAACGAGTTCGTCCTGCTCGAAGTCGGGGAATTCCTCGCCGCGAAGTAAGCGCGCGTGCTTGCGAAAAACCGGAAGCCGGCGGCCCCCCCGCCGGCTTTCTTCGTTCTTCGGGCAAGGCTCAGAGATAGAGCACTATGCCGTCTGTCACGTCCCAGGTCTGGCCCTTGCCGGAGGCGTCATAGGCATCGGCGGCACCGGAGTTGCGCTCGGATGGCGACGAGGCTGGATTCCACGCGGGCAGACGGCTGCCGATCTTGTCCAGATCGGCATAGGAGGACGACCAGTCGGAGCCGGTCGAGGGCGGCGTCGGCGTCGTGCGCCAGGCGATATCGGCCAAACCGCCCGACTGCGGTGGCCTCTGGAAGACCACGACGTTCGACCCGTTGCCGGTGGTGTTAGTGATTGAGATCGTATGGGATGTCATGTCCGTTTCCTCGTTGTTCGACCGGCGCCAAACTATTGGGCGGGACACCAAAGACAACGACCGGAACTGGGCGCTTTGTTCTTGAAAAAACAAAGCGTTAAGAAGACGGAAACTTGATCGTTAAAATGCAATCGGTCGCCAGCTCTTGAGCCGCCGGCTTGCTGCCGGCGGCGCCGAGGCTATTCGAAACGGAAGGCCAGGCGCTTGCCGGTCAGCCGCGCAAGCTGCTGCAGCCGGCCTTCGAGCCGCTCGCCGGCGAAATCGCGATACGCGGCAGGCACGACGAATTCCAGGTCGAGATCCGGACGCTGCGCCTTGCGGAAGGTGAGGTTGTGGACGATGCCAGGCATTGAGGCCGAGAACAGGTAGACCACCCGCAGCAGGCCGCCGAGGAGCTTGGCGCGCTCCAGCAACCGCTCGGTGGCAATCGTCGCCAGCGGACCGGTCTGCCCGTCGTCGTTCAGACCTTCGAAACGGTAGTAGTTGGCGAGCGCGATATAGGCGCGGCCCGGATGGGTGATGCCGACGAAGGAGGAATGCGCAATGATGTTGAGCGCCTGCAGCCCGCGATAATCGGGATGGGCGCGCCAGCTGATATCGGCCAGCAGGCAGGCGGCCTGGCGATAGCGGCTCTCCTCTTCGGTCTCGATGACGTCGAAATACGGCATCATCCGGCCGGTCCAGGCGGCAAGTTCGCGGGCATGTTCGGGCGAACGCGCGCGCAGGATCGCCAGCTCGTCGGCCGCCGTCAGAAGCGGATCGAGCGCGCGATCCTCCTCGGAGAGCAGCGAATAGAGATAGCCTTCGCGCACGCCCTGGGCGGAGAAGGACACCCGCGCCGGCCGCATGACGTCGAGAACCTCGCGCATGGCGATTGCGCCATAGGGCAGAAGCGCCCGGCGGCTCTTGGAGATCGCACTCCAGGCCGGGTCGCGGGCGGTGGCACCCGAAATGATCTCGTCGAGGAACTGGGCTATCTCGTCAAAAGGCAGTTCGTAACCCTGCATCATGTGCAGCGGATATTTGCGCATCTCCATGTGCAGCTTGGCGATGTTTCGCCAGGTGCCGCCGACCGCGTAGAAGGTACGACCGCGACCGCGCTCGAGCAGCGTGGCCTGGCGGATCAGCTTGCGGGCAAAGGTGCGGGCGCTGGCCAGCGAACCGCCGGCCGTCTCGGACAGTCTCAGGCCGCCGAGCGGCAGCGTGATGCCGGTGCCGAGCTCGCGCCCCTTGATGTCGATCAGTTCGAGAGAGCCGCCGCCGAGATCGCCGGCAATGCCGTCCGGATCGTGGAAACCGCTGACGATGCCGAGCGCCGAATACAGGGCCTCCTGCTCGCCGGTCAGAACCTCGATCGGAGTTCCCAGAATGTCTTCCGCCGCACGGATGAAATCAGGACCGTTTGCAGCCTCGCGGGCTGCGGCCGTTGCAAGAACAAACATGGCAGTCGCGCGCGCCTGGCGCGACAGCGCGCCGAAGCGACGAAGCGATGCCAGGGCGCGGGCGACACCTTCGTCGTCCATGCGCCCGGTGGTCGCAACCCCCTTGCCGAGACCGCAGAGCACCTTCTCGTTGAACAGCACCGTCGGAGCCCGCGACAGGCCTTCATAGATGACCAGTCGGATCGAGTTCGAGCCGATGTCGACGACGGAGACAGGGGCAATTCCAGGCAGTCGCCCCTGTGCTTCTGATCTTGTCATGAAGTTCCAGTTATTGTTTCCTGCCGGAGATGATGCCGGCAATCAGTTTCGGCGCGCTTTCCTTCAGCGATTCTCCCCGACCCGACAGGCTCGGATTGGTCATGAAATAGTGCTGCGCGTTAAAAGGTTCCTCGCCGGGCCGCACTTCCATGCGCCGCGACGTTCCGTCGGGCAATATCTCGTAGCTCTGCTGGTTGTCAATCAAGTTGCCCAGCATGATCTGTGAAAGAACCTGCTCATGAACCGTGGGGTTGACGAGCGGCACAAGGGTCTCGACGCGGCGGTCGAGATTGCGCGGCATCATGTCGGCCGAGCCGATATAGACGAGTGCCTTTTCCGACGGCAGGCCATGGCCGTTGCCGAAGCAGAAGATGCGGCTGTGCTCGAGGAAGCGCCCGACGATCGACTTGACGCGGATATTGTCGGACAGGCCCGGCACGCGCGGACGCAGGCAGCAGATACCGCGGATGACGAGATCGATCTCGACGCCGGCCTGGCTGGCGCGGTAGAGCGCATCAATGATTTCCGGGTCGACCAGCGAATTCATCTTCATCCAGATCGCCGCCGGCTTGCCGGCCTTGGCATGGGCGATCTCCTCCTCGATGTGCCTGAGGATGCGCGGACGCAGCGTATAGGGCGAGACCGCGAGCTTCATGCCCTCCTCCGGCTCGCCATAGCCGGTGATGAAGTTGAAGACATTCGCCATGTCATGGGCGATCTTCGGATTGCAGGTGAAGAAGGACAGGTCGGTGTAGATCTTCGCCGTCACCGGATGGTAGTTGCCGGTGCCGAGATGGCAGTAGGTCCTGAGCTTGCCGTCTTCGCGGCGCACGACCATTGACATCTTGGCGTGGGTTTTGAGTTCGATGAAGCCGAAGACGACCTGCACGCCGGCCCGTTCGAGGTCGCGGGCCCAGCGGATATTGGCTTCTTCATCGAAACGCGCCTTGAGTTCCACCAGCGCTGTCACCGACTTGCCGGCATCGGCGGCATCGATCAGCGCGCGCACGATCGGGCTGTCGTTCGAGGTGCGGTAGAGCGTCTGCTTGATCGCCAGGACGTCGGGATCGCGCGCCGCCTGCAGCAGGAACTGCACGACAACGTCGAAGCTTTCATAAGGATGGTGGACGACCATGTCCTTTTCGCGGATCGCCGCCAGGCAGTCGCCGGCATGTTCGCGCACGCGTTCGGGGAAGCGGGCATTATAGGGTTCGAAGCGCAGGTCGTCGCGCGGCGCCTTGGCGATCTCGGAGATCGTGTTGAGCGCCAGAAGACCGGGCAGCACGGCGACGCGATTGTCGGGGACGGCCAGCTCATGCACCACGAACTGCCGCAAGCCGATCGGCATTTCCGAGTCGACCTCGATACGGATGACGGAGCCGCGGCGGCGGCGCTTCAGCGCCGTCTCGAAATAGCGCACCAGATCTTCGGCTTCTTCCTCGACCTCGATATCGCTGTCACGGATGATGCGGAACGTGCCGAACCCCTTCACCTCATAACCCGGATAGAGTTTGTCGATGAACATCCCGACCACATCTTCGAGCGTGATGTAGCGGATCGTCGACTTGTCGTCGGGCAGGCGCACAAAGCGGTCGAGGGTCGGCGGCAGGCGCAGGAGCGCCGTCATAGGCTCTTCGGTGCGCCGGCTTTCAAGCTGCAGGCCCATGGAGAAGCCGAGATTGGGAATGAACGGGAAGGGATGCGCCGGATCGATCGACAGCGGCGTCAGGACCGGGAAGATCGATTCCTCGAACTCGGTCGCAAGCCAGGCGCGGTCGTCGGCGGTCAGCGCCGCCGGGCGGACGATGAGGATGTCTTCCTTGGCGAGATATTGCTGAAGCACGGCCAGCGAGGCCTGCTGCTCCATCTGCAGATTGTCGATTTCCTTCAGAATGTCATCCAGCTGTTCGGCGGGTGTCTTGCCGTCGGGGCTCTTGATGGCGATGCCCTGCCGCACCTGCCCCTCGAGACCGGCGACGCGCACCATAAAGAACTCGTCGAGATTGGCGGCCGAAATGGACAGGAATCGCACGCGCTCCAGCAGCGGATGCGCCGTGTTCAGCGTTTCCTCAAGCACACGCCGATTGAACTGCAGCCAGGAAAACTCGCGATTGATGAAACGCAGCGGGCTGTTGGACAGGTCCTCCGGTGGCTCCCCGGCGATCTGGTCGGGGGCATTCATATCAGTCACCACAGAATCCATTGTCCATCCCTCGATTGCCGGATCTCAAGTGCCGGAGGCCCGCAATTATAACAGTTTGACGACAGTCCTGTGACGCTCACTCCAGACCGTCGGCCTCATAGAGCTCGCCCAGGACTTCCGCCGCCAGCGCCCGCGTGATTTTCGCCTGACGCGACAGCGCGAGCCGGTCGATTCGATCGACCACTTCCTGTGCCGCGGCGCACGAGCGCTCCATGCGCTTGACGATATAGTCGACGATCTTGTCGTCAATATTAAGCTGTCGGTCGGCGAAGAGCTTGACGATGACCTGAAAGAGCAGCGCCTCGTCCGGGCTGCCGATCTCCACCATGGTGGCCGCCTTCAGCCGCGAGCGCAGATCGGGCAGCGCGACAGACCATGAGAGCGGCCAGCTGCGCGACGTCATCAAAAGGCTGGTGCCGTGCTCGCGGACGCTGTTGATGACGTGGAAAAGCTCGACCTCGTCGAAACCCGAGCGGTCCGCGTCCTCGAGCAGCACCGGGCCTTCCGCGGCGCGGCGCGCGGCATCCCCGCCGCTTGTCGGATTGATCGCCACGGCGCCGGACTGTTCGCGCCAGATGCGGGCCAGATGCGACTTGCCCGAGCCGGGCGGGCCGGCGAGGATGACGACCGGCGACGGCCAATTCGGCCAGCTGTCGATGAGGGAAACGGCCGTTGCCAGCCGGTCGGAAATCAGCAGATCGTCGCGACCGCTCGCCGTTCCATGATCGAAGACGAGCGGCAGCTGCTCGCCTTGCCTGCGGCGCGTCGCGATCTTCGGGGTATCACGCATCTACTTCTCTGAACTATCGGGTTTGGGGGCGCTGTCCACGGACGGCGACGGCCCGTAATAGAGGTCGCTCTGAAGATATCGCGACAGCGCGAAACGGACAAGCACGCCGACCGAGGCGGCCGCCGGCACGGCGATCAGCACGCCGACGAAACCGAACAGCGCACCGAAGGCAAACAGCGCAAACATCAACCAGACCGGATGAAGGCCGACGCTCTCGCCGACCCATTTCGGCTGGAGGATATTGCCCTCGATGAACTGGCCGGAGAAGAAGAACACGACGACGATGACCAGGTGGACATAATCCGGCCAGAACTGCACGAGCGCTACCCCGGCGGCGAGCACGAGGCCGACGGTCGAGCCGACATAGGGGATGAAGCTCAGAAGCCCGGTCAGGAAGCCGATCAGAAGACCAAAATTGAGGCCGATCAGCGAGAGGCCGACGGCATAATAGATGCCGAGGAACAGGCAGAGCGAGCCCTGACCGCGCACGAAGCCGGCGATGGTGCTGTCGAGCTGCGAGGCGATTTCGCGCACGGTTGCCACATGATGACGCGGGATCCAGCCGTCGACCTTGGCGATCATGCGGTCCCAGTCGAGCAGCAGGTAGAAGGCGACCACCGGCGTGACCACCAGAAGCGAGGCGATGTCGACCAGCGCCTTGCCGGAATTCCAGATCTGCGCCAGCAGCGTGCCGAGGAAGCCGACGCCTTCGGAGAGATATTTGGAGAAATTCGCCTTGATCGTCTCGGTCTGGGTGCTAAGCCAGTCCGGCAGCCAGGCGGCATTGGTGGTGGTGATATAGGTCTGCAGTTGGGTGATGTAGCCCGGAACATGCTGGATGAACTCGTTCAGCTGACTGGCGAGGATCGGGATAATGATCATCAGCGACAGCACGAAGACGACGATGAAGGTCACCAGGATCACCACCGTCGCCCACATGCGCGACAGCCCCAGCCGCTCCAGCCGATCGGCGACCGGATCGAGGAAATAGGCGAGCGCCATGCCGGCGATGAACGGCAGAAGGATCGTGCGGAACATCATCAGGAAGAAAACAAAGACGATGAGGGCGCCCGTCCAGAACAGCAATTGCCGCCTCAAGCCGCTTCCACTGATGTGCTGAACCATCGTTCGAAGTCCTCTTTCTCGCCGCGCTCTTTGTCCTCGCGGCTGTTCTAGCAGGAAATGTCAGATAGGTCAGGCCGAAACCGACGGTCAAGGGAGGGAGCCCGGCGAGCCACGCAAGAGCCCGAAAAACGGCGGAAAACCGCCCGATCCGGCCCTCGCGGCTTGCATATCCGGCCCCGTCATGCAATGGCCAGCGGCAATATCGACACCCCTTCGGAGCCATGAGATGAGCCAGTCTGAACGCAACGGTTTGACCTATAGCGACGCGGGCGTCGACATCGATGCCGGCAACCTGCTGGTGGAAAAGATCAAGCCGGCGGTGCGCTCGACGCGCCGGCCAGGCGCCGACGGCGAGATCGGCGGTTTCGGCGGCCTGTTCGACCTCAAGGCCGCAGGCTTCACCGATCCGGTTCTGGTGGCCGCCAATGACGGCGTCGGCACCAAGCTGAAGATCGCCATCGACGCCGGCCTGCATGACACCGTCGGCATCGACCTCGTCGCCATGTGCGTCAACGACCTCGTCGTGCAGGGCGCCGAGCCGCTGTTCTTCCTCGACTATTTCGCCACCGGCAAGCTCGATCCCGACCAGGGCGCGGCGATCGTCGGCGGGATTGCCGCCGGCTGCCGCGAGGCAGGGTGCGCGCTGATCGGCGGCGAGACCGCCGAAATGCCCGGCATGTATTCGGGTGGAGACTATGACCTCGCGGGCTTTGCCGTCGGGGCTGCCGAGCGTGGCCAGCTGCTGCCGACGGGCGACATCGCCGAAGGCGACGTGATCCTCGGGCTCGCCTCCTCGGGCGTGCATTCCAATGGCTTCTCGCTGGTGCGCAAGATTGTCGGCCTGTCCGGCCTGAGCTGGGACGCGGCTGCTCCATTCGATACCACCAAAACGCTGGGCGCCGCCCTGCTCGAGCCGACCCGCATCTATGTCAAGCCGCTGCTGAAGGCGATCCGCGAGACGGGCGCCTTGAAGGCGCTCGCCCACATCACCGGCGGCGGCTTCCCGGAGAACATTCCGCGCGTCCTGCCCAAGCACCTCGCCGCCGCGATCGACCTCGACGCCATTGCCGTTCCGCCGGTCTTTTCCTGGCTTGCCCGCACCGGCGGCGTCGCCCAGAACGAAATGCTGCGCACCTTCAACTGCGGCATCGGCATGATTGTCGTCGTCGCCGGGAAGGACGCCGCGCGCGTCACCGAAGTGCTTTCGGCCGAAGGCGAGAAGGTCGTGACGCTCGGCCGCATGATCGCTCGCGCCGAAGGCGAGGCCGGCACACGTTACGAAGGCAAGCTCGCCCTATGACGACGGCCCGCAAACGCGTCGTCGTCTTCATCTCCGGCGGCGGTTCGAACATGGTGGCGCTGGCGGATGCCTGCGCCACGCCCGACTTCCCCGCCGAGATCGTCGCGGTCATCTCCGACAAGGCGTCGGCCGGAGGCCTTGCCAAGGCCGCCGAACGCGGCATCGCCACCTTCGCCTTTGAGCGCCGGGACTATCCCAGCAAGGCCGAGCATGAAGCGGCGATCCTTGCGACGCTCTCGACGCTTTCACCCGACATCATTTGCCTGGCCGGCTACATGCGGCTTCTCAGCGGCGATTTCATCCGCCCCTATGCGGGCCGCATCCTCAACATCCACCCGTCCCTTCTGCCGCTCTTTCCCGGCCTGCACACGCACCAGCGCGCGCTCGACGCCGGCATGATGGTGGCGGGCTGCACGGTGCATCTGGTCACCGAAGGCATGGATGAAGGGCCGATCCTGGGTCAGGCGGCTGTGCCGGTGTTGGCGGACGACACGTCCGATACGCTGGCCGCACGCGTACTGACGGTCGAGCACCGCACCTACCGGACCGTGCTTCGGCTTTTTTCCGAGGGCACAATCCGCGTCGGCGGCGACGGACGCATCCATCGCTCCGGCTATGCCGGCGAGGCCGGCGCGTCGATCGTTTCGGTCTGAAGTCTCAATTCTGATTGCGCATGAAGTAGGACGCTCCAAGCGCCAGCAGGCTGCGGGGAAAGAGGCGGGTCGACAGGGTGATGAGTCGATTGACAAGCCCGGGGACGACGCTTGCCCTTCCGGCAAACAGCGCCTTGAGGCTCGGCTCCACCACGGCATCGGGCGTCATCATCACCGCCGCGGCCATCCGGTTGAGGCGATGTCCGGCCCTGTTCCAGAACGGCGTTTCGGTGGGCCCCGGGCAGGTTACGGTGACGACGACCTTGCGGCGGGCAAGCTCGCGGTGGAGCGCATGGCCGAAAGCCAGCACATAGGCCTTTGACGCGGCATAGACCGCATAGCCGGGAATAGGCTGGAAGGCGGCCGTGCTCGCCACCAGAAGGATATGGCCGCCGCCGCGGGCCGCCATGTCGCTGCCGAAGAGATGCGCAAGCTCCGTGAGCGCCCGGACATTGACATCGACCATGCCGAGTTCATCGCCAGGCGGGTGGGAAACGAACCGGCCGTGCAGTCCATAGCCGGCATTGGCGACCAGAACGTCGACCGCGCCACCGCGTGCGTCGAGCGCCTGTTTCAGGGCGGAAGGTGCGGCCGGATCGGCGAGATCGGCAGCCTGAAAGACCACCTCCACGCCGTAGCGGCTCCGCAATCCCGCCGCCATCTCCTCCAGCGCCGGAGCATGACGCGCCGTCAGCACCAGGCCATAGCCGCGTTCAGCGAGCGAGGCGGCGAATGCCCGTCCAAGACCGCCCGTTGCCCCGGTGATCAGCGCCCATTTGCGTGCATCTGTCATTGTCGTCTCCGTTCCGATCCGCGGGGATCATCGGGAAAAACGGCTGAGCCCGCAAGCACCCGGCGCGATCCCAAGGAGCGGCGGCCTTCTCGGCCTCGCTATGCGGCTCCGCAAAGGCCAAAATCGGGCCCATTATTGGCCTCGACAAGGCCCAGAAGTGGCCGTTCCAACCAATTGAGATTGCTCGGCTTTTCTCCGAAGGTCCAGTCATCGGACACAGACCTTTTTGGGGACACGACATGACCAGATACTGGACCACCACCGCACTCATCGCCGGACTTGCGCTCTGCCCGACCTTCGCCGCAGCCGCGGACAATCTCTTCACCTCTCCGGACGGTGCCTTCTCCCTTTCCGGCGGCATCGGCCTTGCCAATGTCAAGGCCGGCGAGTTCGTCTATGACGGCTCGCACAAGCTCAGCCAGCTCAATTGGGAAACCAAGGGCATGACGCTCTACACGCTGGGCGCCGACGCCCAGATCGACAAGAACTGGAAGGTGCGTGCCGCCTTCAACGTCGGCACCGGCGGCGACGGCCACATGGTCGACTACGACTGGATGGACTACAGCAATCCGGACTGGACGGACCGCTCCATCCATCCCGACACCCAACTCGACCACTATTTCAGCGGCTCGGTCGAGGTCGACCGCCAAGTTTACGAGAACGAGACCACCAGCGTCGACGTCGGCGCCGGCTTCCGCTACACCGACGTCAAATGGACGGCATACGGCGGCTCCTACATCTACAGCAGCGGCGGCTTTCGCGACGACATCGGCAACTTCGCCGACGGCGAGCGCGGCATCAGCTATCAGCAGAAGATCCCGGTCGGTTTCCTTGCCGTTAATGGCGAGCACAAGATCGGCGCACTGACCTTGAGCGGCGGCCTCCAGGGCGGCCTCAGCTTCGGCATCGACGACATCGACGATCACTGGATGCGCGACCTGCGCTTCTATGACAGCATGGATGTCGCCCCGATGGTCGGCGCCAATGTCACGGCCAATTACCAGATCAGCGAAATGGCCTCGCTCTACGTGACCGGCTCGTTCGAGCGGGTGTTCCACTCGCGCGGCGACATGAAGATCGTCGACACTACCGGATCGAGCCCCGACTCGCATCAGTCGGACTCTGCCGGCGCGACCTTCCAGTCGATGTCGATTTCCTTCGGTCTCAAGGGTCAGTTCTAAGAATACCGAGCCCCCCGCGGACGGCGTCTGACGCTGTCCGCCCGGCCGCGGACGCACCCTTTGCGCGTCCGCGGCCATTTTTCTCCGGCATTAGGCCGAGAGGACGTCCGGATTGAGGGCGGCCCATTGCAGCAGCATGATCGTCTTGGCGTCGCAGATGCGGCCGTCGGCGATCATCGCAAGGGCGTCGGCAAGCGCAAGTTCGGTGACCTCGAGATCTTCGTGCTCGTCCGCCAGACCGCCGCCATCGGCGACCTTCTGGGACGCGTCGATGCGGGCGAAGTAGAAATGGACCTTCTCGGTGACCGCGCCCGGCGACGGATAGGCGGTAAAAACGTGGCGCGGTGGACCGATGCGATAGCCGGTTTCCTCGAGAACCTCGCGGCAGACAGTATCCTGCGGGTCTTCGCCGTGCTCCATCGAACCGGCCGGGACTTCCAGCATGAACGGCGCATCGCCCATCAGATAGACCGGAATGCGGAACTGGCGGACCATGACCACAACCCGGCGCACAGGCTCATAGAGCAGGATCGCCACAGCCTCGCCGCGGTCGAAGACTTCCCATTCCAGCTCGACCTTGCTGTCGTCCGGACGGATGTAGTCGAAGATGACACGGCGGAAATGGCTCCATCCCTTCCACAGGGTTTCGTTCTTGCGGATGGCGATGCGGGTCTTGTCGAAGCGGCTCATTGCGCGGCTTTTTCCAGCCAGACCTTGTTGTCATGGAAAGCGGCGCCCCCGTGCGGCGCCGGCGTATCGGCGCCTGTCAGCACGTTGATGCCCTCGCCGTCGAGATGCGCCTTGTTGGGCCAGAGGCCCTCGGCCACCAGCACGCCGGCTTTCACGGCATCGGTGATGCGCGCGTGAATGCGCAAGGCGCCCCGACGGTTGCCGATACGCACGATTTCGCCGTCGGCGATCGCCAGGCGCTGAGCGTCCGCGGGATTGACCATCACCTCCGGCCGGCCTTCCTTTTCGCGCGAGGTCTGCGTTTCGGCAAAGGTGGAATTGAGGAAGTTGCGCGCCGGCGAGGTCGCCAGACGGAACGGATGCTCGGCATCCGCCAACTCGATCAGATCGACCTGGTCGGGAAAAAGCGGCAGGGCGTCGACCGGACCGAGATTACCGAGTTTCGCCGGCGGCTTGTTCGGTGATTTGCCGTTCTGCCAGTCCGGAGAGAAGCGGAACTTGCCATCGGCATGGCCGAACCCGTCGAGATAATGGGCGGTGCGGAAATCGGGCTGACAGTCGATCCAACGCTCGGCCTTCAGCGCCTCGTAACCCGGCCAGCCGCTGGCGGTGAGCATGTGATCGATATGCTGCTGTTCGGTCAGGCCGAATCCCGGCCGGTCGGCGACGCCGAGGCGTTTGGCCAGTTCCTCGATGACGAAGAGGTTCGTTCGCACGGTCGCGGGCGGCTCGACGAGCTTCGGCCCGAGCAGGATATGGCTGTGGCCGCCGCCGCGATAGAGATCGTCGTGCTCGACGAACATGGTGGCCGGAAGCACGATGTCGGCGACCTCGGCCGTCTCGGTCATGAACTGCTCGTGCACGGCGACGAACAGGTCGTCGCGCAGGAAGCCCTGCTTCACCAGCCGCTGCTCGGGTGCGACATTCACCGGATTGGTGTTCTGGATCAGAAGCGCCGTCACCGGTCCGCGGTGGCGCAGCGCCTCGGCGTCGCCGGTCAGCACGCGGCCGATCTGCGACTGGTCGAGCATGCGGATGTCTTCGTCGAGATAGCTCGTGCCCATCAACTCGGCCTTGTTCAGCCGGAAGATGTCGCCATTGTTATGAAACGCGCCGCCGCCTTCATACTGCCAGGAGCCGAGCACGGTGGCGACAGACAAGGCCGCATGCATGCCGACCGCACCGTTGCGCTGGCGGGCAAAGCCGTAACCGAGACGGAAGAAGGTCTTCTTCGTCGTGCCGATGAGCCGCGCAAAGGCCTCGATCTCATCGACCGAAAGCCCGGTGATCGCCGCGGCCCATTCCGGCGTGCGGGTTCTCAGATGCGCTTCGAGACCGGCGGGATCGTCGGCATACTGCGCCATGTAGGCGCGATCGGCGTAACCGTCGCGAAAGGCGATGTGCATAACGGCGCAGGCGAGCGCCGCATCGGTGCCGGGACGAACGATGAGGCCCATATCGGCCTGCTTCATCGTCGGGTTATCGTAGATGTCGATGACGACCACCTTGGCGCCGCGCTCCTTGCGGGCCTTCATCGCATGGGTCATCACATTGACCTGGGTCGCCACCGCATTGGTGCCCCAGATCACGACGCAATCGGCCTTGGCGATCTCGCGCGGATCGGGACCGCGCAACGCGCCCGTTCCCATGACATAACCGGTCCAGGCCATGTTGGTGCAGATCGATCCGAAGAATCCCGAATAGCGCTTGGCGTGGCGCAGGCGTTCGATCGAATCGCGCTGCACCTGGCCCATGGTGCCGGCATAGAAATACGGCCAGATCGCCTCGGAGCCGTGTGCCGCTTCCGCCTTGACGAAGGCGGAAGCGATCTCGTCCAGCGCCTCGTCCCAGGAGATCTCCTGCCAGGCGCCCTCACCTTTCGCGCCCTTGCGGCGCTTCGGCGTCAGCAGACGGTCGGGATGATAGAGCCGCTCGGCATAGCGGGCGACCTTGGCGCAGATGACGCCGGCCGTGTAGGTGTTGTCGGGCGAGCCGCGGACGCGGCCGATGCGGCCATCCGCCTCGAGATCGACGTTGAGCGCACAGGCAGATGGACAGTCATGCGGGCAGACCGTATGACCAGTGGTTCGGATAGGGCTCGCGATGTTCATGACGTTTGTATATTGCATGGCCGGACGGCTCAAAAGCCCCATTCCGACAAATCATCGAACCCATCAGGACGACAGATGAACTATCGCCACATCTACCATGCGGGCAATTTCGCCGACGTGCTGAAGCATGCGGTGCTGGCGCGGCTGATCGTCTATCTGCAGCAGAAGGACAAGGCCTTCCGCCTGCTCGACACCCATGCCGGCATCGGCCTTTACGACCTCTCCTCGGAAGAGGCGCAGAAGACCGGAGAGTGGCGCGAGGGCATCGGCAAGCTGCTGCAGGCGGACCTTCCTGCCGCCGTCGCCACGATCCTTGCGCCTTATCTCGACGCGGTTCGCAGCCTCAACCCCGATGGCGAGGTCTCCCTCTATCCCGGTTCGCCGAAGCTTAGCCGCATGCTGTTTCGCCCTCAGGACCGGCTGTCGGCGATGGAACTGCATCCCGACGACAGCCGTCGCCTCGCCCGCCTGTTCGAGGGCGACTTTCAAGTTCGCGTGACCGAACTCGACGGCTGGCTGGCGCTCGGCGCGCATCTGCCGCCGAAGGAAAAGCGCGGCATCGTGCTGGTCGATCCACCGTTCGAGATCGAGGGCGAGTACGAGCGGCTGATCGACGGCCTGGCCCGCGCCTGGCGGCGTTTTCCGGGCGGCGTCTATTGCCTGTGGTATCCGATCAAGAAGGGCGCGCCGATCGCCGCCTTCCACGAGGGCCTGAAGGCGCTTGAAATCCCGAAAATGCTCTGTGCCGAGCTCTCGGTGAAGAGCGACCGCGACACGACCGGCCTGTCCGGCACGGGGCTCATCATCGTCAACCCGCCCTTCACGCTGAAGGACGAGCTGCATGCCGCGCTGCCCGAACTGAAGCGGGTCATGGCGCAGGACCGCTACGCCTCGCACCGCTGCTTCTGGCTGCGCGGCGAGGAGCGGCCGTCGAACTCGCAGGACGACTGAGCGGCCACCTGCCCCTGCCGTCCGGATCCCTTGACGTTGACGGGGCTTGTGGACATTCTGGCCGCAAAAGGGAGGCTTGAATGTCCACGAGATCAGCGTTTCGCACTGCGCTTTTTCTGGCAGCCCTGCTGCCGGTTTCGTTCGGATCCGCCGCTCTTGCCGGCACCCCGGCCTGCGAGGCGGTAACGAGCACGGTGGCCGGCCGCTTCAGCCAGAACATGCGAAGCTTTCTCGATCGCGATCTGTCGATCGCCCACTTCGGTGACATCCGGGAAACGCGGCTCGAGCCGCGTGACGACACCCATCGCGTCGAGCGCCGCTATTGCCAGACGCGGGTGACGACCACCGACGGCCGGCAGCGCGAACTCTGGTACCTGATCGAAGGCACATTCGGCTTTGCCGGGCTCGGTTCCTCGGTCGAGTTCTGCGTGAGCGGGCTCGACCCGTGGCACGTCTACGGCGCGCACTGCAAGTCTCTGCGCTAAAGCTTCGCGTCGCCGTCGCGCCGCTGCTCGGCGCGAAACTGCGTCCGCTCGAAGATCGGAATGACCAGCAGCGCGATCGCCAGCGGAATGAGCAGATAGAACAGGCGAAAGACCAGAAGGGCCGCGATCACGTCCGCCTGGTTCATGTCCGGCAATCCCATGACGAAGACCAGTTCGAGCACGCCGAGCCCGCCCGGCGCGTGCGAAATCAGCGCCGCCGAGAACGAGACGAGAAAGATGCCGAGCACGACGACAAAGCCCGGATTGCCGACCTCGGGCAGCGCGAAATAGATGATTCCGGCCGCACCGATGAGTTCCATCGGCCCGACCACCAGCTGCGACAGCACCACGGCCGGCGCCGGATAGGTCACCTGGAAGGATCGGATGCGCAAGGGCTTGAGCCGCAGAAGGCTGGCGAGCGCATAGAGATTGACCAGCGCGAGGATGACGAGACCGGTGACGGTGGACGCCTCCATCGGCAGGAGGTCGCCGAAACGCGCGGTGATGTCCGGCTCCGCGACCAACACCATGCCTGCCAGAAGAAGCGTCCCAAGCAGGAAGGTGAAGGAACAGAGCGCGATCAGGCCGCCGATCTCCCGTGCCGTCAGTCCTTTCGACGAATAGGCCCGATAGCGCACCATGCCGCCGGATATCACCGACGCGCCGACATTGTGGGACAGCGCATAGGCCGTGAAAGAGGCAAGCGTGATGAACAGCCAATTGACCTTGCGGCCGAGATGCATCAGCGCGATCCGGTCGTAGCCGGCGAGCGCCGCATAGGCCACCAGCGTGGAGAGCCCGGCGAGCACCCAGCGGTGCGTCGGGATCTGGGCGAGGCTGTCATGAAGGTCGTCGAGTGACAGCCCCCGCAATTCCTTGTAGAGAAGCCAGGCAGATACCGCTATCGTGACGGCGCCGATCACTGGCCAGAAATATTTCTTCAGGGTCATCCAGTCTTGCCGATCTCCTCTCTCCTCACCGCGCTTGCCTTGGCAAGCGCATCCGGCCATCGTCCCAGTCTGGAGGTGAAGGATTAATGCTTCAACCTCCAAGATCCGTATTTGGACTTTTTGCCGCGTGTTTCACGCTGTTGTGCGCGACGACGGCGTCTGGCGAGGACCGCAGCGGCGACTTTGATTTTTACGTGCTGTCGCTTTCGTGGTCGCCGACCTTCTGCTCGACGGCTGAAGCAGACAGAAACCGTGACCAGTGTGGCACGGCGCGCAAGTATGGCCTGGTCGTCCACGGTCTGTGGCCGCAATATGAGCGCGGCTACCCGCAATCGTGCCGGAGCGACCAGCCCGACCGGGTCCCCTCGGCGCTCGGCCGCCAGTATTTCGACATCATGCCGTCGATGGGACTGATCGGCCACCAGTGGCGCAAGCACGGAACCTGCTCGGGCCTTGATCAGCAGGACTATTTCGCGACCGTGCGCCGCGCCTATGACCGGGTGAAGATCCCCGCGCTGCTGACACGGCGATCGACGGAAATGCGGATCCTGCCCAACGAACTCGAGCGACAGTTCATCGCCGCCAATCCGGGGCTTAGCGCCGCCGGCATCGCCGTGACCTGCGAGGCGGATCAACTGGAAGAAGTCCAGATCTGCCTCACCCGCGACCTCCAATTCCGCCCATGCCCCGAGGTTGACCGCGGCGGCTGCCGCCGCCCCGGCATTTCGGTTCCGCCCATCGACTAGGACGGGCCATCGTCTTTCTCCCCCAAACAGGACCATACGGATGAAACTGCTTTATTCCCCGACATCCCCCTACTCCGCCAAGGTGCGCATGGCGGCGCATTATCTCGACATCGAGCTCGAGGGTATCGTGGTCAACACCTCGGAGGACCCGAGCGAACTCATCACCGCCAATCCGCTCGGCAAGATCCCGACACTGGTGACCGATGACGGCCAGGCCATCTTCGACAGCCGCGCCATCATGCATTTCCTCCACCGCAGCGCCAAGACGCGGCTTTATCCCAAGAAGGACGAGGGCCGCACCGAAGCGGAAGTACTGGAGGCGCTGTGCGACGGGACCAATGACTGCCTGCTCGCCATCGTCTACGAGAAGCGCTTCCGGCCGCCAGAACTGGTCAGCCAGGCCGCCATCGACAGGCAGTGGTCAAAGGTCGAGCGCAGCCTTGATTACCTCAACGCCAACATGCCCAAGTTCGGCAAGACCCTGCATGGCGGCCATTTCGCGCTCGCCTCCATGCTGGGCTATCTGATGCTGCGCTTCCCCGGTGAGTGGGAGAACGACCGCACGCGGCTTGCCGCCTGGCCGGCCAAGTTCTCCGAGCGCTTCGACGCCTATGGCAAGTTGCGGCCGCAGACCTGAAAAGCGCGCCGCACAGTGTAATCCAAACAGAAAAAGCCGGGCGCGAGCCCGGCTTTTCCATGACAGTCCGTCCGATCGGATCAGAACTTGACGCCGATACCGACCTTGACCGAGTGATCGTCGAAGCCGCGCGAGACCTTGGCACCGTCGATGTCGAAGTCACGCGATGCATAATCCGTGTAACGGTATTCAACGCGGGCCACGATGTTGTCGGTGACGAGGGCTTCGACACCGGCGCCGACGGTGTAACCGACGGCGGCCTGGCTATCTTCGTCGGTTGCGCTCTCGAGCTTATGGTTGGCGGCAGCAACACCGGCCGTACCGTAGATCAGGAACGGGTTCATGTCGTAACCGACGCGACCGCGCAGCGAGCCGTTGACACCCTGGGTGCCGGTCAGGCCGGCGCCGGCAGAACCGTCTTCGCCATTGTACGAAACGTCGGCTTCAGCGCCGTATACGATCTGGCCGTTCTGGAAGTTGTAACCGCCGTAGAGCGTGCCGCCGACGGCGTTGGCATCGCGCTCGTCGCTACCGCCGAAGCGACCCCAGTCGTAGGTGACACCGCCACCGACATAGGCACCGCCCCAACCGGTGGGAGCGGCATAGGTTTCGGTCGCAGCCGGCGCTTCCGGGATCTGGTCGACGGCGTCGGCGGCCTGGGCAGCCTGCATAGCCATCAGGCTGGTGGCAGAAGCCAGTACAATCATGGTGAGGGTACGCATATCAGTCTCCTTTCAGTTCTCGGTCGCAGCGAAAGACAAATCGTCTGCGGCCTGAACGATCGATGTAAATCCCTGCCCGTTCCGAGCTGAACATGGTGGGCAAATGAGGATTTGAAAGAGCCGAAATGTGAATTGATTGTGGCGGTCGCGTGACGAAAAATGGATGTTGCTTAATCGCAACAAACTATTCATTAACCATAACAAATCCTGAACAGATATATACTCTAATCCATTCAAGTCGATCACAAATTACACCATACACAACTCCAAGGAATACCAAGAAAAGAATCTCCTGCGCCCTATGCAAACTCAAGAGGCGCGACCTATATGCCAAGCATAACGCCACAGAAGACCCACCAGATCGATATGAAGAACAACATTCCGCGGACCGCCCTCATCACCGGCTCGGCCAAGAGACTTGGGCGGGCCATCGCGCTCGACCTCGCCCACGAGGGCTTTGCCATCGCCATCCATTCGAACCACTCGACCCAGGAGGCCGAGACCCTTGTCGGGGAAATCCGCGCTTTCGGCGGGCGAGCGGTTGCCGTCCAGGCCGACCTTTGCGACACGAGAGCAACCGCGGCCCTCGTTCCCGATGCCGCGGCCGCGTTGGGTCCGATCGGCCTTTTGGTCAACAACGCTTCCGTGTTCCTTGATGACCGCGCCGAGCACTTCGAGGCCGACATCTTCGACCGGCATTTCGACGTCCATGTCCGCGCGCCAGCCATCCTGTCCTCGGCGCTTTACCAGCAGCTTCCAGCAGATCTGGAAGGACTGATCGTCAACATCATCGACCAGCGCGTGCTGGCGCCGACGCCGCGCTTCTTCTCCTACGGCCTGTCGAAGTCGACACTCTATGCCGCCACGCACACCATGGCGCAGGCCTTTGCGCCGCGCATCCGCGTGAACGCCATCGGGCCGGGACCGACGTTGAAAAGCGTGCGGCAGGCGGACGAAGATTTTCAGGCGCAGATCGACGCCCTGCCGCTCGAGCGCGGACCGGAGCTTGGGGAATTCGGCCGCACGATCCGGTTTCTTTTTGACACGCCATCGATCACCGGCCAAATGATTGCGCTCGATGGTGGCCAGCACCTGGCCTGGCGCACGGGCGCAGCGGAGATCAATGAATGACCGGAGGAAAGCTGCCGGACGGCGGCATTCTCTATGACGGCACGGAAGAGGACGACGACATCGTCAGTGAAGGCGAGGTCTCGCGCCCGGCCGTCAGCGTCGACTGGAGCCTCACCAATGTCAACGAGACCGGCCTCGTCGGCGCAGACCTGATCGGCGAATTCGTCAAGCAGCTGCCCAACAGTCCCGGCGTCTACCGCATGCTGAACGCCGAGGGCGACGTTCTTTATGTCGGCAAGGCGCGCAGCCTGAAGAAACGCGTCTCGAATTACGCGCAGGGACGGCTGCATTCCAACCGCCTGACGCGGATGGTGCGCGAGACGGCCAATATGGAATTCGTCACGACCCGCACCGAGGTCGAGGCGCTGCTGCTCGAAGCCAATCTGATCAAACGCCTGCGCCCGCGCTTCAACGTGTTGCTGCGCGACGACAAGAGCTTTCCCTATATCCTGATCACTGGCGACAACCGGGCTCCGGCGATCTACAAGCATCGCGGGGCGCGCGGTCGCAAGGGCGACTATTTCGGTCCGTTTGCGTCAGCAAGCGCGGTCGGCCGCACGATCAATTCGCTGCAGCGCGCCTTTCTGCTGCGCACCTGCACCGACAGTGTTTTCGAGACCCGCACGCGGCCCTGCCTGCTTTACCAGATCAAGCGCTGTTCGGGCCCCTGTACCCACGAGATTTCCGACGCCGACTATGGCGTCCTGGTGCGCGAGGCAAAGGACTTCCTTTCGGGCAAGAGCCAGAACGTCAAGGCGTCGATTGCCGCGGCGATGAACGAGGCCGCCGAAAACCTCGACTTCGAACGCGCCGCCGTCTTCCGCGACCGTCTCGCAGGCCTCAGTCACGTGCAGAGCCATCAGGGCATCAATCCGGCAAGCGTCGAGGAGGCCGATGTCTTCGCCATCCATCACGAAGGCGGCCTGACCTGCATTCAGGTCTTCTTCTTCCGTGCCGGGCAGAACTGGGGCAACCAGGCCTATTTCCCGAAGGCCGACCCGCAGATGAGTGGCGCAGCCGTCCTCAACGCCTTCCTGGCGCAGTTCTATGACGACAAGCCCTGCCCGCGGCATATCCTGCTGTCGGAGACGATCGAGGAGCAGGAGCTTCTGGCGACCGCACTCACCGAACGGGCTGGCTACAAGGTGCAGGTTCTGGTGCCGCAGCGCGGAGAAAAGAAGGACGTCGTCGATCACGTCGCCGCCAATGCCCGCGAGGCCCACGGCCGCAAGCTCGCCGAGACAGCCTCGCAGGCGCGCCTGCTGCAGGGTTTTGCCGAGACCTTTTCGCTCCCCTATGTCCCACGGCGCATCGAGATCTATGACAACTCCCACATCATGGGCACCAATGCCGTGGGTGGCATGGTGGTCGCTGGACCGGAAGGCTTCGTGAAGGGGCAGTATCGCAAGTTCAACATCAAGTCTGAAGACATCACGCCGGGTGACGACTTCGGAATGATGCGGGAGGTGATGACGCGTCGGTTCTCGCGCCTGCTCAAGGAAGAAGGAAAGCCGGACCGCAGCGCGCGCCCCGAGGACAATGCGGACGCCCCCTTCCCCGCCTGGCCGGACGTGATCCTGATCGACGGCGGTCAGGGACAGATGACGGCGGTGCGGGCCATTCTCGATGATCTCGGCATATCGGACTGCGTGATCGCCATCGGCGTTGCCAAGGGCGTCGACCGTGATGCTGGCCGCGAGCGTTTCTTCGCGCTCGGCCGTCCCGACTTCACGCTTCCGCCGCGGGATCCGGTTCTCTATTTCATCCAGCGCCTGCGCGACGAGGCCCATAGATTTGCCATCGGCTCGCATCGGGCGCGACGCAAGAAGGAAATGGTCAAGAACCCGCTCGACGAGATTTCCGGCATCGGCCCGACCCGCAAGCGGGCGCTGCTGCAACACTTCGGCACGGCCAAGGCCGTATCACGCGCGGCGATTTCGGACCTGACGGCAGTCGAGGGCATTTCCGAGGCCGTGGCGCGGCTGATCTACAATCATTTTCACGAAAACGCCTCAGACTGACGTCATCAAGCCTGTGTTTTGGCTTCACAACCTTAAGAAGCTTTAAGAATTCTTGTGTTGACGGTTTGGTCGGGAAACCGTCATCTACACGCAAATTTCATCCGACAGACAGGGCATCATGGCTTCGCGCGCTTACAATATCCCCAATCTCCTGACCTACGCCCGCATCGTTGCCGTGCCGTTGATCGTCGTGTGCTTCTTCATCGAGGGTCGGCTGGAGAGTTCGGACTTCGCCCGCTGGACCGGGCTTGGCCTGTTCGTTGCAGCCTCGATCACCGATTATCTCGACGGCTATCTGGCGCGGATCTGGAACCAGACCTCGAATATCGGCCGCATGCTCGATCCGATCGCCGACAAGCTGCTGGTCGCATCGGTGCTGCTGCTGATGGCCGCCGACGGCACGATCGCCGGCTGGTCGCTGTGGGCGGCGATCACCATCCTGTGCCGCGAGATCCTTGTCTCGGGTCTGCGCGAATATCTCGCAGCCTTGAAGGTCAGCGTGCCCGTCACCCGCATCGCCAAGTGGAAGACGACGGCGCAGATGTTCGCGCTCGCCTTCCTGCTGGCCGGCCCGGCCGGCGACAAGGTCCTGCCCTATACCACCGAGATGGGCATCACCCTTTTGTGGATTTCCGCGGTTCTGACCTTCTACACCGGCTATGACTATTTCCGCGCCGGCGTGAAGCACATGGTGGACGAATGAAGACCAAGCTCGTCTATTTCGCCTGGGTTCGTGAGCGCATCGGCAAGGCCGAGGAAGAGCTCGACCTGCCGGACTCGGTGAACACGGCCGGCGATCTCATTGCCTATCTCGCCACGCTCGGCGAGGAATACGAAAACGCCCTGCAGTTCCCGAAGGCCATCCGGGTGGCCATCAATCAGGAGCATGTCGAGCATGACGAGCCGATTTCGGGCGCTCGCGAGATCGGCCTCTTCCCGCCGATGACGGGCGGCTGATCTACCGGCTCAAGAGGTGCGCGAACGGGGAGAGAGCGAGATGACGATGCTGACGGTCCGCGTTCAACAAGAGGATTTCGACGCCGCCGCCGAGACCGAAGCTCTCACGCAGGGCCGCGGCGACATCGGCGCCGTCGTTTCCTTCATCGGGCTCTGCCGCGACGAGGCCGGGACGCTGTCTGCGCTCGAACTCGAGCATTATCCGGGCATGGCCGAGACCGAGATGCGCCGGATCGGCGAGATGGCCGCAAGCCGCTTCGGCCTGATCGGGCTTTGCGCCATCCACCGTTTCGGCCGCATCGCGCCCGGCGGGCAGATCGTCCTGGTGATCGCCACGGCTCCGCACCGCCAAGCCGCCTTCGACGGGGCAAGCTTCGTGATGGATTTCCTGAAGACGTCCGCGCCCTTCTGGAAGAAGGAACATCGCAAGGACGGCACGGTCGGAGACTGGGTCGCGGCCAAGGACGCCGACGACCGTGCCCGCGACAAGTGGCGCTAGCCGGGACGTTTTCGCGACCCTGCGCCCGCCGAGGCGCTCACATCCGGTAGAGATAGAGACGGGTCTTCCGCCCGTCGCCGACGTCGACGACCCTTTCCGGCTCGACGTCCGGAACGGCGAAGCTGTTGCTGACAAACAGCGTCCCTGGCCGCATCTCGGCTTTTGCCTTCAGATACATCCTCGGCATCGGCGCCGGCGAGAGGAAGCAATAGACCATATCGTGGGCAGACAGGTCTTCATCCCAGATGCTGCGATACACAAAGGCAGCATTGGGCAGACGGCTCAGTGTTTGGCGGATCCTCGACGCCAGAAAGACGAGCGGCGCGGTCTCGACGCCGCGGGCCTTCAGAGCCGGGTCCGACGCGGCCAGGTGAAGGACGACGCCGCCGAGGCCGCTGCCGAGATCGACGAAGGACCGAGCCTTATATTCAGCAGCGAGCTTCGCCAAAGCCTGCTCGGTCCTGCGGTTGGTGAGGTAGAGCGGCACCTGCTCGGAGGCGCTGTTCCAATAGATCAGGGCGCAGACGGCGAAGGCGGCGAGATAGGCCCAGGCCGGAACCACGGCATTGTAGGCGGCGGCCAGCGGCAGCAGGATCTGGATCGGGATCCAGAAGGACGACAGGCCGAGCACCCGGCCGATCAGCGCTGCCGCCAGCCCCTGACAGAGCAGAAGCAAGGGGCCGGCGAAGGGGATGTCATCCCTCAGCGACAGAACGAGGGCAAGCACCAGCGCCTGCGACAGCAGGACCTTGGCCCAGGGGATCAATTGCCGGCGTATGCTGTTCATGAAGACCGCTTTGAAACAGGGGCTGTCACCGGGGAATCGGAGGATATCCGGCGCGTTGAAGCCATAAAGCGTGCCCATCCGGCGGCGTCAATCGTCTGGCGGATGCGTCCACGAGCGGATCCGCCCCGGCACTGAATGCAGGACTGACGACGGATCAGATCCGCGCCTCGCGACGGAAGACCACCGCCAGCAGCACCAGCCCCGCGAACAGCGCCATCTCCCGCCAGGCGAGCGGCAGATAGGCGCCCCAAAGGGCTTCGGCGAGGCCATAGAGAGCGGCGCCGAGCGCGGAACGCAACGGCTCGGATTGGCCGCCGACCGCGGCAAGCAGCACCACCTTCAGGCCGAACATCAGGCCGGAACCAAAATCCATCGTGCCGTAATAGGCGGTGGCGAGCACGCCGCAGATGCAGGCGACCAAGGCGGCCGCGAGGTAGGACAGCGTGAAAACAGCGCCGGCATTGGCCCCGCACAATTGGGCCGCCGTCGGATCGTCACAGACGGCGCGCCAGATACGGCCGGCGCCCGTGCCCGCCAGCACGCCATGGCCCACCGCCACCACCAGCGCCATGAGCGCGGCATTGCCGAGCTGGATGGTCGTCAGGGCCACCTCCCCTTGCCCCGTGCTCAAAAGCACGATCCGCTGGTTGAGAAAGGGCGACAGCCAGATGGCGTGGCTGTCCATGGCGAGACGGCTGCTCTCCGAGAGCAGAATGAGCAGTCCCAGCGAAGCGACGATCACCGCGTTCGGCGAGTGGCCATGGAGCGGCCGCATGACGTAGTGCGCGATGGCACCGGCTGTCAGCAGGCTGTAGGCGAGAGCGCACACGGCTCCCAGAGCGAGCGTGGCCGGCAGGATCAGGTAGAGGCGATCCCAGCCGTATTGCGCGAAGATCAGAAAGATCTGCCCGGAGAAGGCAAAGAGCGCGCCATAGGTGATGTCGGGACGCCGGGTCATGCCGAAGATCAGCGCATAGCCGAAAGCGAGCGCCGCATAGAGTGCGGCTGTGGGAAGGCCGTTGGCCACTTGCTGCAAGAGATAGACCATCACCGCCTCCTGCGACATTTATAACTGGCAAAATACGTTTTACCAGTTATGATTTTGCATGACCTTCGCCTGGACCTCCCATCGCTTCTCCGGCGGCGCGCTTGCGCTGGACGTGGCCAACACCGTGATCCTGCGCTTTGATCCTGAGCGCAGCCTCGATCGGCTGGCAGTTGCCGAACAACGCGCCGCTTTTCCGGCGGCGGCCGACATGTTTTGCGCAGAGCGGGCTATGTTCGGCCCCCTGAAACCGCTTGAGGAGATCAATCTCGATCCCTTCCTGGATCTGCGCGAGGCGATCGACCGGCATTTCCGGGCCCGGGTGTTGGGAAACGCCGATCGCGGCACGCTCGCGGATGTCCTCGAGAAGGCCGCGGCCATGCTGCGCGGGGCCGCCTCCGACGCTGCGCTCGAAGCGGCAACGGCCCAGTCCGCGCTGAGACTGATTTCGACGCCGGAGCCGGAGCGCCTGAAGATCTGCGGCCATTGCGGCTGGCTCTTTCTCGACCGGAGCAAGAATCGCAGCCGAACCTGGTGTGACATGGCGGTCTGCGGCAACCGCACCAAGGCCAGCCGCCACTATCGCCGCACACGAAACAAGGAGGGGACATGACGTCTTCAAGGATATTCGCAGGCGCGGCCAGTCTCTTGCTGGCGCTCACATCCTGTCAGCGCGACGATGCGGACAAGCCGCTTGCCATCTCCGGGAAGGTCTTCATCTTCAACTATCGCGTTGCCCAGGCGACCGCCGTCATCACGCTTTCGCGGAACGGTCCCCTGCCCGACGAAAGCTATGTGGAGATGACGTTCGAGAACCCCGCCGGAGGAAAGGCCATCGAAACGCGCGCGCGGATCTTTCCCTTCTGGAAGAAGGTCACGCTGGAAAGTCCGCCCCTGCGCTGCATCGTCAAGGACCGACCCTACGCCGTCTCGATCCAGATCGAGGATTCCGGGGGCAAGACCCTGCAGACGATCGATACCACCATCATCTCCAGTCAGGACCAGTCGATCCTGCCGTCGAAGCCCCTGGTCGTCGGGCCGGTCTATACGAAGAACCCCGAGGTCTTCAAAGCGGATGGCAGTGTCGATTACGCGCAGGAGACCTGCCCCCAATGAAAAACCGGGGCTTTTGACCCCGGTTCCTCAAATCTCATGCGGTTCTGTGCCCGACGCGGAGGCGTCTCAGCCGACGATTTCGGTGTCGGCGAACCAGTACTTGATTTCCTGGGCGGCGGTTTCCGGAGCGTCCGAACCGTGAACCGAGTTCTCGCCGATCGACAGGGCGAACTGCTTGCGGATGGTGCCTTCGGCAGCCTGGGCCGGGTTGGTGGCGCCCATGATCTCGCGGTTCTTCAGGATGGCGTTTTCGCCTTCGAGAACCTGAACGACGGTCGGGCCGGAGGTCATGCCTTCAACCAGTTCGCCGAAGAAGGGGCGTTCCTTGTGAACGGCGTAGAAGCCTTCAGCTTCGCGCTTGCTCATCCAGACGCGCTTGGAAGCGACGACGCGCAGGCCGTTTTCTTCGAAAACCTTGGTGATGGCGCCGGTCAGGTTGCGCTTCGTTGCGTCCGGCTTGATCATCGAGAAGGTGCGTTCAATCGCCATCGGTCTAGTCCTTTTGTCCTATTGGGAAAGTGGGCGGTTTCTAGCCGTCTCAGGCCTTGAAAACAAGGGGGATGAACGAATTTCACGCGAGCGTCACATGCGCGCGCGCGACCAGGACCGCAACCGCCCGAAACCAGGCAGCCGCCAAGCATCTGGGATCTGTCAGACGACAGCCCGCGCCGCGCCGCCGAAGAGGTCGAGGCAGCGCTCGAACCATTGCCGCGCCGGGTCACCGCTTTCGAGCGGAACGGAACCGGTGGTGATGCGCAGCCATTGCAGGGCGCCGAAGGGGATGTAATCCGCAAACAGCGGCCGCTCCCCGCCCAGGAAGGGCTGAAACTTCAGCATGTGGCGAAGCGGCTCCAGTTTCGCCGGGAACGCCGCAATCTCGGCGGCGCGGTCGGGCGCGACCTCCTCCAGCGGTTTGCCGAACCGATCTTCGCGGGAGGTGCGGAAATAGGCCTGGTCCTGAGGCGTCAGCATGCCGTGAATGTTCAGAAGCGCGATGCGGGTGATCGCCGGATGGAGCACGGTCTGCGAATAGCCTTCGACGAAGCGGGCCAATGCCTTGCCGCCCTCACCGCGAAACAGTGACGGGCGCTCCGGATAGGCCTCTTCGAGATGAAGCGCGATCGCGAAACTGTCCGACACCAGATGCTCGCCGTCGCGCAGAAGGGGGACCGTCTTGCTCGCCCCGTTCTCGACGGCGGAGATCCCGGTGAACGGCAGCGGTACTTCGTCGAAATCCAGCCCCTTGTGCCTGAGCGCCATCACCGACTTCCAGCAATGAGGGGAGAATGGACGGGCACTGTCGGCACCGCACAGGGTATAGAGTGTTCTGGACATCGGTCATTCCTCTCAAGGCGGCCCATGGTGGCTCTGCGGCTATACGACGGCAGAAATTGCTCACGATCAAATCAGGAAATTTCATCGGTTTCATCACGCCCGCTGTTGGCGTTTTCAGCTAGCATGCGGCAAACCCAATCGGGAGGTCAGCATGCAACTGCATTTCCAGATGTTCGCCGCCTATAACCGCTGGGCAAACGGCCTTGTCTATGACGCCGCCACCGAACTCGACGCCGAGGCGCTCCATCGCGATGTCGGCGGCTTTTTCGGCTCGCTCTTTGCCACGATGAGCCACATTCTCGTGGCGGACCGGATCTGGCTCCAGCGCTTTACCGGCGAAGGCCCGACCTACCGCTCGCTAGACGCCAGGCCCTGCGAGACTCTCGCCGAACTCAGCGAGGCCCGTCGGCTCGAGGACGAGCGCATCATCGGATGGATCGACGGGCTCAGCGAGGCACAGCTGCAGTCGACGATCACCTACACGCCGGTCACCAGTCCGACCCCGGTCACCCAGAGGCTCGCCCCGGCGGTCAGCCACTTCTTCAACCATCAGACCCACCACCGCGGACAGTGCCATATGGCGCTCACCGCGCTGGGCAAACCTTCGCTGGCGCTCGACCTCATCTATTTCCTGCGACAGAAGGGTCAGGCCTGGCTCTAGCGGGACCTCGGACCGCAAACGGAAGAGGCCGGCGGATCGCTCCGCCGGCCTCTTCCGTTTCGCAGGGATCGATGCCGATCAGGCGGCGCGGCGGTGGGCCGGCCGGCCGGCGCCGGTGGATATGTGGAAACGGACCATCAGCTGCTCGAGCGCAGAAGCCTCGTTGGCGAGCGACTGGATGGCGGCCGAGGACTCCTCCACCATGGCGGCGTTCTGCTGGGTGTTGCGGTCGATATGGCCGATCGCCGCATCGATCTCGGTAAGGCCCGTCGACTGCTCGCGGGCGCTGCGTACGATCGTCTCGATCTGCTGGCTGATCGCCGTGACCTCGGTGGCAATGGTGTGCAGTGCCTCACCCGTCTGGTCGACGAGGCTGACCCCGCTCTTGACCTGTTCGGCCGAGGCATTGATCAGCGCCTTGATGTCCTTGGCCGCATTGGCCGAGCGTTGCGCCAGTTCACGCACTTCCTGGGCGACGACGGCAAAGCCCTTGCCGGCTTCCCCCGCACGGGCGGCTTCCACCCCGGCGTTCAGCGCCAGAAGGTTGGTCTGGAAGGCGATCTCGTCGATGACGTTGATGATCTGCGAGATCTCGCGCGACGAGGTTTCGATCTTGCCCATGGCTTCGACGGCATTGGTGACGATCGAGCCGGAGCGTTCGGCGCCATTGCGGGCGTGTTCGACGAGGCGGCCGACCTGGTCGGCGACGCGGGCCGTCTGCTGCACCGTCTCGGTGACGTTGCTCAGCGCACTCGCAGTTTCCTCGATCGAGGCGGCCTGCCGCTCGGTGCGGGCGGAAAGGTCGTGGTTGGCATGGCTGATCTGGCCGGTGCCCTCACGAATGATGCCGACGATCTGGCTCACCTGGCCAAGCACCGATTCCAGCCCTTCGACCGAGCTGTTGAAGGCCGTGCGCAGCTTGTCGAGTTCGCCTTCGAAGCGCTCCGAGATGCGGTGCGAGACATTGCCGGCGGCGAGCTGGGTCAGGGCCTCGTCGAGCTTGCGCACGACGAAGTTGACGGCTTCGGCCTCGCGGGCCTTTTCCGTTTCGCGCTGGGCGCGCAGTTCTTCCGCGTGGCGGTCGGCCTGGCGGGCATGCTCGGCGCTTTCGTTCGCGCTGCGCTCGGCGCTGGTGGCGGCCTCGACGGCAGCTTCCGATGCCAGGAAGGCGCTGACGACCGAATGGGTGAGTGCGATCAGCACACCGCTCTGAAGGATCAGCACGACCGCATGCAGGACCACGCGCGAGAAGTCGGACTCGCCTGGGAAAATGGCAAACGGCATGACGAAGAACAGAAGGACGTGGTGCACGGCGACCAGCGCCGCATAGCCGACGATCGCGCGCCAATCGATCCAGACCGCACAGATCGCCAGGGAGGCGAAGAAATACATGTGGATGTCGATCTGCAGCGGCGAACCGGCAAAGGCGTAGACCAGCACCGCGACCGTTGCGGCATGGGCCATGGAGGTGACGACGCGGGTGGTCGCGCCGGTGCGGTCCTTCATCCAGCTCAGCGTCGCGGTGCCGACGATCAGAAGCGTGGCGATGACCGAGAAGATGTCGAAACCTTCGGCTCGAAAAGCGTTGCGCAGCGCGACCAGCGCGAGGTTGAGCCACAGAAGCGCGACGATCCCCGTCGAGGCCTTGTCTCTCAAAGCGTTCAAAGCATTCATGTCAGTTCCCTTCGAGGCAGCCGACTGCCAGATCATGGTTTAAAACAAGGAGTGCGCCAGCGCTCATCAGGCGCCCGGCAAAATCATTCGCATCCGAATAGGCGACCGACATCCATGCATAGCGACTGGACCAGACGAGTCGCCCTCCGGCTTCGTCGATCACCCGCATGTTGCCGTTCGCATCAGCGCCCGGATCCGTCACCACCAGGACGAACGGCCCGGCAGGACGCACCCAGACCGCCACGATGAGCAGCAGGAAAAATGCGAAATTCGCCAGGACGATCGACTTCTGGATTGCCATCTGTCGCCACTCCTTGTTCATCCGCACACTGCTCCTCCTTCAGCGGCGTCACGGTGCGGTCGTTCCCCGAAGGTCCCGAAAGCGCACAGTGTCGTTAAATTTACGGACGGCCCACTAAGATTCCATTAAGCGTCCGCGGGGCAGCCGCCGGACCCGGGCCAGCCTTCTCCGCCCAAGCCGAATTCAGCGGGCATTAACCGTCGCACGACATGGGCGGCCCCGTTTAACCGATTGCTGATACTTGCCGGCAACATTCTTCCGCCAAAGCCAGTCGCCCTTGCGCGGCAAGCAGACCGGACCAATCCGGCAGATCAGGAAGGGGAATGCCATGCAAAACGAAGCGAGCGCCGTCCAGCGTCACCAGCCGTCGGCACGTCAAGCCGCCGGTGTCGACCTGGTCCAGAAGGTCGCAGGCTACATGGTGAAGCACATGATCAGCGGCCTGCCGCGGAACTATGAGCTGGTGCACGAGGCCCTTGCCGGCCATCACCCCGCCCTCGCCCGTGGTCTTGCCGCACTTGGCCAGCGCCCCTCCCAGCACGATCTCGACCATCTCGGCCTGAAATATCGCCTGCTCAGCCATTGCGGCATTGCCGAGGAGAAGCTGCAGACCGACGCAGCCGGCCTGCTGGAGCAGCTTGGCGAGCACGTCTCGCTCGGCATCCTGCACAAGCAGACTTTCACCCGGGCGCTGGAGACCATTCTGAAATCCATCCGCGAGGATGAAGGCCGCGGTATCGGCGACCTGATTGCCGAACTCGATTTCCTCGAAGGCGCGACCAATGACCTTCTGCATGCCGAGACCGAACTCGGCCTCAAGCTCAAGGCCGGGATGCAGCAGATCGCAGCGGCGAAGAATGCCGTGGAAATGGCAAAGGCGGCAACGGAAAAAGACCGGCTCACCGGGCTGCCTAACCGGCTTGCCTTCATCAAGCGGCTGGAAGACCTCTACAGCGCCGACGTGCCGCCGACCGGTTCCGCCCTGCTGCTCGTCGACATCGACGATTTCCGCTCGATCAACCAGCGCTATGGCGAAGAGGCCGGCAACCGACTGCTGCAGCGTCTGGCCGCGATCTTCCGCAAGACGATCAAGAAGAATGACGTCGTGGCCCGTATCGACGGTGACGACTTCGCCTTCCTGTTCAGCGACGTGGCGGCCGAGGATGCGCATGCGATTGCCGAACGCCTGCATGCGGCGGTCGAAAACAATCTGGTGTTTGCGTCCGAACACGGCAACACCCATGGCGGGCTTGGTCTGTCGATCGGCTTTGCGCTGACCCACGACGCGGACGAGCCGACGCAGCTGCTCGCGCATGCCGAGGCGGCGCTTCAACACGCCCGCGCCAATCCGCGCGCGCCGATCTCGGGCTATGTCTCGGAACGCAGCAAGACGGTCGGCCGCCACGTCGCCTGACCGCCGTGACGGGCCGGCGCCCGTCCGGCGCTGTTGCGCGGATGCCACCGCGACCTTCGCAACCGGTTTCCGGCCCGAAGCACCCCGGCCCTCAGCTTGCCTTTGCGCCGCACATCGGCGAAAAGCCAAGCCATGATTACCATCAATGACATCTCCGCTCGCATTGCCGGGCGCCTGCTGATCGACCATGCCAGCGTCTCGCTTCCGAGCGGCACGAAGGCGGGCCTTGTCGGCCGCAACGGCGCCGGCAAGTCGACCCTGTTTCGCATCATCACCGGCGACCTCGCTTCCGAAAGCGGATCGGTCACGATCCCGAAGAACGCCCGCATCGGCCAGGTGGCGCAGGAAGCACCGGGCACGGAGGAATCGCTGATCTCGATCGTCCTGTCGGCCGACAAGGAGCGCGCGGCGCTTCTCGCCGAGGCCGAGACGGCGACCGATGCCCACCGCATCGCCGAGATCCAGACACGGCTTGCCGATATCGGTTCGCATTCGGCGGAAGCACGCGCGGCGACCATTCTGGCCGGCCTCGGTTTCGACCACGAGGCCCAGCAGAGGCCCGCCTCGTCCTTCTCCGGCGGCTGGCGCATGCGCGTCGCCCTTGCCGCCGTGCTGTTTTCCGAGCCGGACCTGCTCTTGCTCGACGAACCGACCAACTATCTCGACCTGGAAGGCACGCTCTGGCTCGAGGACTATGTCCGGCGCTATCCGCACACCGTCATCATCATCAGCCACGACCGCGACCTGCTCAACACCGCAGTCAACGCGATCATCCACCTCGACCAGAAGAAGCTCACCTTCTATCGCGGCGGCTATGACCAGTTCGAGCGGCAGAAGGCGGAAGCCGACGAACTGCAGATGAAGGCCAAGGCCAAGAACGAGGCCGCGCGCAAACATCTGCAGAGCTTCATCGATCGCTTCAAGGCCAAGGCTTCGAAGGCCAAGCAGGCGCAGAGCCGCGTCAAGGCGCTGGAGCGTCTCGGCACGGTCGCGGCCGTCATCGAGGACCACGTCCAACCGATCAGCTTTCCGCAACCGGAAAAGCAGCCGGCCTCGCCGATCGTGGCGATCTCCAGCGGCGCCGTCGGCTACGAACCGGGCAAGCCGATCCTGAAGAACATCAATCTGCGCATCGATGCCGATGACCGCATCGCCCTTCTCGGCTCGAACGGCAACGGCAAGTCGACCTTTGCCAAGCTGATCGCCGGGCGTCTTGCGCTGCAGGCGGGCGAAATGAAGCTCGCGCCGAACCTCTCCGTCGGCTTCTTCGCCCAGCACCAGCTTGACGACCTGATCCCCGAGCAGACGCCGGTCGATCACGTGCGCCGGCTGATGCCAACCGAGCCGGAGGCAAAGGTGCGCGCCCGCGTGGCGCAGATGGGGCTGGCGACGGAAAAGATGGCGACCGCCGCCAAGGATCTCTCCGGCGGCGAGAAAGCCCGCCTGCTGATGGGCCTTTCCGCCTTCCATGCGCCCAATCTTCTGATCCTCGACGAGCCGACCAACCATCTCGACATCGACAGCCGCCGGGCGCTGATCGCGGCGCTCAACGACTATGACGGCGCGGTCATCCTGATCAGCCATGATCGCCACCTGATCGAGGCGACCGTCGACCGGCTATGGCTGGTCAACAACGGCACGGTCAGCACCTTCGAAGGCGACATGGAGGAGTATCGCAGCCTCATCGTCTCCTCCGGCAAGAAGAAAGACGACAAGGACAAGGCCGACGCGGCACAGGAGCAGGTCAACAAGGCCGAGCAGCGCAAGGCCGCCGCGGACAAGCGCGCAAGCCTTGCACCGCTCAAGAAGAAGATCAATGAAATCGAGGCCTTGACCAAGAAACTGGAGAGCCTGATTCAGGGACTTGATAAGGAGCTTGCAGATCCGGTGCTCTACGAGAGGAGCCCGGCGAAGGCCGCCGAGAAGGCCCGCCAGCGAGGCGAAGCCGCAGCCAAGCTGTCGGCCGCCGAAGAACAGTGGCTCGAGCTTTCAGCGGAGTACGAAGAGGCGATGGCGGGATAGTACCCCGCCCCGCCCGCGGGCGTTGCGTCAACCATCGCGCCGCATGATGGCGGCCACGGCAAAGAGGCCGCAGGCGACCGCGGCGAAGATCGCGAGCCCGTGCGTGCCGGCCTGCATGGAGAGGCCCGCCAGAAGCGGGCCGACCAGCGCGCCCGCGCCCCAGGTCAGTCCCATCAGCGCATAGATGCCGACCAGGTCGCCGCCAGAGAAGCGGCTGCCAACCACCGTCAGCGTCAGCGTGTAGATGCCGACGAAGACGCCACCCCAGACGAAGAGCAGGGCGTAAGTGGCGATCTCCGATTGCAGCGCAAAGGGCCAGAGCGCTGCGCCGAGGGTGGCCAGAACAGCACAGCCGATGATCAGCTTACCGCGATCGACCATGTCGCCGAGCCAGCCGATCGGCAGCTGGAGGATGATTGCGCCGAACATCATGACAAACATCAGCCGGGCGGCATCTTCCGCCTGCCAGCCAAGCCCGATGGCGTAGAGCGCGAGGAAGGAGAGGCCCGCGGTCTCGACCGCCGCATTGAGCGTGATCGCACCGATGGCGACCGGCGCGAGTCTCAGGAACCGCAGCGGATTGCCGGAACTCGGTTTTTCGAAAGGTGGCGCGCGCACCGCCGGGGCGATGACGAGCGTCGCCGCACCAAGCGAGATGACGGCCCCGATCAGGAAGGGCAGCGTCCCTTCGGCCCCCACCAGCGACAGGATCAGGGGGCCGAGCGCCAGACCGAGCGCGAGTGCGGCGGTATAGGCGGCCATGGCGCGGGCACGGGTGTTTTCGGTGCTGAGCGCATTGATCCAGGTTTCCGACACCACGAACAGTGCTTCGGCGGCCATGCCGAGCAGAAGGCGCAAGGGGAACCACAGCCAGATGTTGGGGATCAGGCCAAAGACGACCAGCACGCAGGCCGAGGCCGCCAGCGACAAAAGGATCAGGCGACGCGGGCCGAGTTTGGCCACAAGCCGCGGCAGCAGAAGCGCGGTAATCAGAACGCCGATGGCGTGCATGGCGGCATTCATGCCGATCAGCGTTTCGCTCGCACCCTCCCGCGCCATGTTCATGGCGATCAGCGGAGCGCTCAGGGAATAGGTGAGCCCGAACATGGCCGCGGTCGCGATGACGGCGGCCCGCGACAGGATGTCGGACGACGGCGATGCCGGTTCGGAAACTGGCGTCATCGGGCGATCTCCCGGCCGAACACACCGACAGCGCGCAGCCTGAGCTCTTCGAGCATGCGCACTGGCCAGGGCGCATAGGCCGGCTCGACCAGACGCTGCAGGGCGCGGGCATAGTCGAGCACCAGACCGGGGGTCCAGCACAGATGGGCGGCGCGCGATCGGATATAGGCCGCTTCCCAGAGCGACGGCGTCATCAGAAGGCGGCACAGCCTCAGCCAGGGCGAACGGCATTCGAGGCTGGCCTCAAGGCCGGCCTCGAGCGCGCCGGCAACGGCGATCGAGCAGTTGCGGTTGGTGACGTTATAGGTCGCGTGTTCGCAATAGCCGCGGATGAAGCCCTCCAGGTGGGCCGGATCGAAGCGGGTGAAGACGATCTCCTCGTCGGCCGGCGTCCAGATCTGACATTCGTGATCGTAGGACGGCTGAAACAGGCCAGTCACGTCATTGTCGGTGCCCGCATAGAGCACCTCCGTCACTTCACACTCGGCCGGATCGATCTCCTTTGCCGGCCAGTGGCTGAGATAGAAGTCCGAACCCATTTCGATCGCCGCATGGCCGATGGACAGTTCGCCTTGCTTGTCGAGGGCCGCCAGATAACGGTCGATGATCGGACGGCGCGGCCGCACCTCCGCCGCCCCCGCCGGCGTCCAGACCAGAACGCGCATCGTGCGATGGCGGTTGGTGCGGACCGGATCGTCCGGCAGATGGCGGACATTGTCGTTCCAGCCGCGCCCGCAGAACATCGGATGGGCATAGAGCGGCTCATCGACATTGTGGCGTCGCAACGTGAAGGCGAACCGCACCATGGTGATGCCCGACAGCACCAGGAGCAGGCTGATGCAGAGCGGAATGTTGAGCCGTGAGTCCAGCGGCCAGTCGCTGAGAATCAGCACGGCAAGGAGAACTTCGAAGCTGCAGGCGATCAGGGCGTGGCCCCAGCGACGGAAGCGAACGAGCGCCACGGTCGCCAGCCGCGACACGCCATCGATGACAAGACCGGCGGCAAAGAGCCAGTCGAGGACGGGCTCGCTGTGCATCGACGGATCGAGAATCATGGCACCGAGCACGAGCATGATCGCGGCCTTCACCGCCTCGGCATTGCGCCCGACATTGGAGGTCCGAAACGCCATGGAGAAAAGCCCGGCCATCCCCTGGAAAAGGAAGAGGAGACCAAACAGCTGGGTCGTCAGCGTTGTCAGACCGTCAGAAACATCGGCAATGACGGCAAAACCGACGAGGATGGCCAGCAGCCCCGCGACAGCCGGCTCCCACCAGTCCTCGCGGAACGCCCTGCCTCCGATCAACAACAAAGCCAATTTAATCATTTTGCAAAAAGCCGCAAACTATAGACACGCCGCGCATGCAATGGCGTTATCGTTCCAAATAATAACGCGCGGTTATCTTGCACACCGCAAACTTGGATAGGCCCAAAGTTAGTCTTGTCCCACGGGAGAAACCGCCCACCGCCCTAGGACCGGGTCATCGCCGGAAATTGCGTGATATCAAAGAACTGAAAGCCGGGAACGACGGCGACGGGATTAACGCTCGTGTAACCGCATGCCGCTAATATAACCGGTACTCTTCTACTTGCGCCCTTCGGCGCCACCATCGGTTATGCGTATGAAATCTCAGTTGCGAAACTTCCTTGCCAATCGCGGAGGAAACATCGCCATTACCTTCGCGCTGTTGCTCGTCCCGGTCATCACTGCCGTCGGACTGAGCCTTGACTATGTCCGCGCGTACAATATCCGGACCAAGATGCAGGCGGACCTCGACACGGCGCTGCTCGCAGTCGCTAAGGACTTCGGCACGCTGAGCGACGCGGCCATCGAGGAGAAGATCCAGGATTGGTTTGCGGCGCAGACGGACCTGACCGGCAAGGGCTACGATCTCAGCGATGTGCAGATCAATACCAACAGCCAGGAAGTCACAGCCAAGGCCAAGGTGACCGTTCCGACTACGCTGCTGAAGGTGGCCGACATCGACAGCGTCGATGTGAGTGTCAGCTCCTCGGTCGCGGGACCGGGTTCGTCCTACATGAACGTCTATATCGTACTCGACAAGTCGGCTTCTATGCTGCTGGCGGCGACGGCAGCCGGACAGAACAAGATGCTCAGTTCCCAGGCCGGCTGTGCCTTTGCCTGTCATACCTCGGAAGGGGCAACTTTTAAGTACAAGAACAAGAGCTATACGACCGTCTACGGGCTGGCCAAGGCGATGGGTGTGCAACTGCGCACCGATGTGGCCCTGAACGCGGTGGCCGAGGTGCTCGACATGATCGACACCTATGACTCCACGCATAAACGAATCAAGGTCGGATTCTATACAATCGGCGAGACGGCAACCGAGGTACTGGCTCCGACCACCTCGACGACCAACGCCCGCAAGGTGCTGAGCGACGACAAGAGCGGCATGACCAGCGCGACGTCAGAGGACGCGACCTATTTCGATTATTCGATGACGGCACTGAAGAAGCTCCTCGGCACATCCGGAGATGGCACGACCGCGGGCTCACCGCTGAAGCTCGTGCTGATGCTGACGGACGGCGTGCAATCGGAACGCAACTGGGTGCTGCAATCGAATTCCGGCATCCGCTTCCCCTCGTCCGCCGGCACACTTCAGAAGGACGTAACACCGCTCAATCCGGCCTGGTGCAAAGAGATCAAGGATCTCAAGGCGAGCTTCGGCGTGCTTTACACTGAATATCTGCCGATGACCTGGGACTGGGGCTACAATGCCACCGTCGGCCAAACCATGTCGTCCAGCAACTACAAGAGCGTGTGGGGTGGCACGTTCAGCACCGCCGACAACAACACGACGCGCCTGAATTATATCCCGACCGCGCTTGAGGCCTGCGCCTCAAGCAAGAGCCTCTACCTCCAGGCCAATTCCTCCGCCGAGATCGAGGCCGGCTTGTCCAGCCTGTTCCAGCAATATGTCGCCAAGGTGCGGCTGACGAATTGAGGAGAAAGCCATGCAATTGACTGGGCGTCTGATCCGGGACAGGGAGGGAGCGGCGGCCGTCGAGTTCGGACTGCTGGCCATCCCGTTCTTGACACTGATCTTCGCCATTCTCGAAGTGGCGTTCATGTTCTTCATCGACAGTTCGCTGGATGCGGCGCTGCAAATGACCGCGCGCCAGGTGCGCACGGGCAAGGCGTCCACCGAGAACTGGTCGCTTGCGACCTTCAAGTCAAAGGTCTGCGAGAAGATGACGCTCGCCTTCGACTGCGAGAACAAGTTGCTCGTGAGGACCACCGCTATGGCCGACTTTTCCTCGGTCAGCTACGTTTCGGCTGTCAAGGGCGGCAAGATGTCCGTCGACGAAAGCTTCGCCACCGGCGAGTCCGGGGATTACATGCTGATCCAGGCCTTCCTGCCGTTCAACAGCGTGCTGGCCTTTGCCGGCGTTGACGCCCACACGATGGACGATGGTTCCTACGCTCTGGCAGCGGCGGCTCTGTTCAGAAACGAGCCTTTTGAATGAGCTTGCCCAACATGCCCATCCGTCACAACCTCAATGCCGCGGCGAAGGCCGGCCGATTTGCCCGACGTTTTCTTGCAGATCGAAGCGGTCTGTCCGGGGTGGAGTTCGCCATTCTGCTGCCGGTCATCGTCATGATGTTCGCCGCGACGCTCGACCTCGGCGAAGCCTTGATGGTCAACCGACGCGTCAATCAGATCGCAACGTCGACGAGCGACATCATCACCCAGGAGTCGGGGTGGTCCAACCAGCAGCTGAAGACGCTGCTTGACGGATCAACCAGCATACTCGAACCCTTCACGTCTGACACTGTCACCGTTCTGGTTTCGGTGCTGGACGTCGACAGCAAGGGGCAGGCGACCGTCAACTGGTCCTACGGATACAACACCGAGGCGCTTGCCGCGGGCGCCCAGTCTCCGGTCGATATACCTTCGACGATTAAGCAATCCGGCGTTCAGCTGGTGGTAACCGTGGTGAACTTCGAAATGACCACCTCATTCACCTCGCTCCTGTCGAAGGTAACGGGCCTGGACAGCTACCATATGAGCAGCAATGCCTTTGCCCGCCCCCGGGTCGGCGACACGGTCGTGTATAAATAGGCGGCGTATTGGCACCAGAAGGCCGTCTCAGGCTCCGCCGACGCCTACGCCTTCTTCTCCCAGCGCCCCTCATGGGTCTGCTGCCAGTAGGTGAGCTTGTGGCCCTCGGCCTTTAGCCGCTTCCACTGGCCGCGGGCCCCTTCCAGCTGTTCTTGATTGTGGCCGTCGAAGACGAAGACGACGCGCTCATAATCGAGGGTGGCGGGCGGCTGGGCACCGTCGATGATAAACCGCACCGTGGCGCCGTTCAGATTGTCGGGAACGACGCAGAGCAGCACCGGCTGTCGCGCGGCCTCCTCGCCGGCGTCTGTGCCGTGCGGCAGGAAGCTGTCGTCGCGGTAGGTCCACAAATGCGTGTCGAGGGCGTCGCGGCGCTCGGCTTGCACCGTCTGCACCGCCACCGTCCAGCCGCGCTCGACGCTTTTTTCGAGAAGCGGCGGCAGGGCGTCCTCCAGCTTTGATTCCGTCAAGTGATAGAAAAGAATCTCGGCCAAGGCCCCTGCCCTTTCAAAACATCACGCTTCGTAGTTGGCGCGGACCAGCTCGTCGAGCAGACGCACGCCGAAACCGGAGCCCCAGGACTGGTTGATCTCGTCGGCGCGCGAATCCATGGCCGTGCCGGCGATGTCGAGGTGGGCCCAGGGCGTATCCTTGACGAAGCGCTTGAGGAACTGCGCAGCCGTGATCGAACCGGCATAACGGCCGCTCGAGTTCTTCATGTCGGCGAACTTCGAATCGATCATCTTGTCGTAGTCCTTGCCCATCGGCATGCGCCACAGGCGCTCGTTGGTGGCAAGGCCTGCCGCCAGCAGCTTGTCCGAAAGAGCGTCGTCGTTGGAGAACAGACCGGCATGGAGATTGCCGAGCGCCACGAGAATCGCGCCGGTCAGCGTCGCGAGGTTGACCATGAACTCCGGCTTGAAGCGGTCGTTGCAGTACCACAGTGCATCGGCCAGAACGAGGCGGCCTTCGGCGTCCGTGTTGATCACTTCAATGGTCTGCCCCGACATCGAGGTGACGATGTCGCCCGGGCGCTGGGCATTGCCGTCCGGCATGTTCTCGACCAGGCCGATAATGCCGACGACATTGGCCTTGGCCTTACGGGCGGCGAGCGCATGCATGAGGCCGGTGACGGCAGCGGCACCGCCCATGTCGCCCTTCATCTCTTCCATGCCGGCGGCCGGCTTGATCGAGATGCCGCCGGTGTCGAAGACGACGCCCTTGCCGACGAAAGCGATCGGCTTGTCCTTCGCTTTACCACCCTTCCACTGCATGACGACCAGACGCGGCGGGCGGACGGACCCCTGAGCCACGCCGAGCAGCGCGCCCATGCCCAGCTTCTTCATCTCCTTCTCGCCAAGGATCTCGACATCGACGCCCAGCGCTTCAAGCTTCTTGGCGGTTGCGGCAAACTCCTCCGGACCGAGCACATTGGCCGGCTCGTTGACGAGGTTGCGCGCCAGGATCACGCCCTCGGCGACCGCTTCGGCATCGGCGAAGGCCTTCTTGGCGGCGGAAGCCTCGGCGGTGACGATCGTCACCTTTACATCCTTGTCGGTCGCGCCGGCATCGTCCTCGCCGTTGCCCTCGTTCTTTTTCTTGGTCTTGTAGGTATCGAACTTGTAGGCGCGCAAGACCATGCCAAGGGCAAAATCCGCAGCCGCCTTCGGCAGGGCCTCGAGACCGGGGACATCGATGAAGACGGTGACCTTGTCGGCGCCCTTGATCAGGCCGGCCGCCTTGCCGCCCGCCTTCAGCCAGTCATGCGGCGTCAGCGCCTCGGCCTTGCCGAGACCGATCACGACGATGCGGTCGGCCTGCGAACCATGCGGCGCCACGATGTCGAGAGTCGTCAGCGATTTGCCGCTGAACTTGCCCACCTTGGCAGCGCGGGCATATACGCCTGCCGGATCGGCTTCCTCGACGCCTGCCGGCAGTTCGGCTTCCGCGGTTTTCAACAGGACGGCCACGCCCGACGTCACACGATGGGACTTGGAAAAACTGACGTCGATCTTGCTGGTCATGGGAACTCCAGGAACAATGAAAAGGGAAGATGTGGAGCGCGATCTTCTCCTTTTCGGCCGCGAAGGCAAGGAAAACCGCAGAATGGTCCAAGACAATCCCCGACGGAGGGCCGCGATGAAGGGGCCCGATGGAAGGCCCTGATGGAAGGAACGTGATCGCTCTCCCTCTTGTCAGGTCGAGGCGTCTGCGGATAGGTTCCGCGCGCTTCGCGCCTGAGGCGCGGAGACGGCCTGAACTCAGGAAACACGCTTGCCGAAACTCGATCACCAAGCTCTTTTCGATGCGGTTCGCCGCGACGCGGACGCCTATCGCGCCAGCGTGCTGGCGCTCGCGCTTCTGACGCTTTGGGTCCTGCTGCTGGCAATCTTCCACTTCGTCCCCTCGCTCGACATTGCCGCAAGCGCCGCCTTCTTCGAACTGCGGCCCTGCCCCGAGGGCGCGGCCTCGCAGGCGGTCTGCGGCGACTTCCCCTACCGGCTGGACAACCTCTATCTCTTCCTGCGCAAGGTGCTGTTCTACGCGCCGTCGGTTGCGGCCGTCATCGTCGTGATCGCCCTCATCAAGGCCTTGCAGCACCACGGCGCCACCTATGAGCCGCTCAAGGTGCGCCGCTACGCGCTTTCACTTCTGGCCTTCTTTCTCGGGCCTTACGTCCTGGTCAACCTGCTGCTGAAGTCCTATTCCGGGCGGCCGCGGCCGCACCAGACCGACCTTTTCGGCGGTGATCTGCCGTTCATGCCCGCCGGGTCCTTTTCCGGCGGGTGCGAGAACAACTGCTCCTTCATATCCGGCGAGGCCGCCGGCGCCGGGTGGCTGATCTGCCTCATCCCGCTGCTTCCGCCGCGGCTGCGGCTGGCCTTTGCGCCCGGCATCATCGCGGTTTCGCTGGTTACGCCGGCTTTCCGCCTGGCCTTCGGCGGACATTATCTCTCCGACGTCACGCTGGGCTGGCTCTCCTCCCCCGTTGTCTTCGCCACCGTCGTGGCCGTGTTCGAAATAGCGCGAGTGCGGAAAAACGCAGCATGACGAGAAGGAAAAGCACGGCCGAACTGTCGCCAAAAGGCCGCAAGCATCGTAGACAGTGCCAATCCTCAAACGCGGGCGCGAACAGGCTGGCGCGCCTTCAGGGAATGGCATGAAGCTTCTCGAACTCTACATCCTGCGGCGTGTCGGCCAGATGTTCCTCACCGCGCTCCTGCCGGTGCTGGCGATCATCTGGACCACGCAGGTGTTGGCGCGAATCAACCTGGTGACCGACAGCGGTCAGTCGGTCGGCTCGTTCATGAAGCTCGCAACGCTGATCCTGCCGACCATCATCCCGGCGGTCCTGCCCTTCGCCCTGGTCATCGGGATTACACAGACGCTGACGGCGATGAACAATGATTCCGAACTGGCGGTCATCGACGCGGCGGGCGCGCCGCGCCGCACGATCACGCGGCCGCTCCTGATCGCAGCCGCCGTGCTCAGCGTGTTTTCCTTCCTGATGGCCAATTTCGTCGAACCGAAGCTGCGCGTCAGTACCCGCGAAATGATCGCCGCGGCCTATGCCGACCTGCTCTCGACCGTCATCGAAGAGAAGAACTTCCGTCGTATCGAGGACGGTCTCTATGTTCAGATTTCCGAGCGTCTTTCGGGCCGGGTGCTGCGCGGCCTGTTCGTCGCCGATTCGCGCGACCCGGCCTTCTCGCTCATCTATTACGCGCGCGAGGGCGCCGTTGACGAAAGCGGTACGGCACTGGTGATGAAGGACGGCGAAGTGCAGAGAAAGACGCCAAACGGCGAGGTCTCGATCGTGCGCTTCGATTCCTACTCCTTCGATCTCTCCGACCTGTCTCAGACGCGCGGCCAGGCCCGCCTGCACGCGATCGACCGCGACCTCTCCTTCCTGCTCAATCCCGATCCGACCGACCCGGACGTTCAGAAGAACGGCGGCGAATATCGCAGCGAACTGCATCGCCGCATGAGCACCTGGGCGATGCCGCTGGTCTTTGCGCTGATTTCGCTGGTGATCTGCGGTAATGCCCGTTCCCATCGCGAAGCGAGACTGCATCCGATGGCGTCGTCGCTCACCATCGCGCTCGGGCTCTACTGGCTGTCCAACTACACCGTGAAACTTGCCGAAGGCGACGCCGTCTACGTGCCGCTGGTCTATGCGGTCCCGCTCCTCGGGGGCGGTGTTGCAGCCTTCCTGCTGTTCACGGGGCGGCAGCTGCGCTTTCCGCGTGTGGTACGGCGGATTGCCGCGCAGCTGTGGAATACGATCTCAAGTTACTTCCCGCGGCGGGAATCCTCCGGCAAGGGTTCCGCATCATGATGATCACGCTCGGCCGATACTTCTTCCGGCGCTACCTGACGACGATGCTCTGGTTCCTCGCCGGCGTGATCGCCATCGGCTACCTCATCGACTTCAGCGAAACATCGGGCCGGCTGGCGGGACGCGGCGTTTTCTCGGTCTGGGGGCTGCTGTGGCTGACTGCGCTGCGTCTTCCTCTTATCCTGCAGCAAACGATCCCGTTCATCACGCTGTTCGTCGGCATGACGACGCTCATTGCGCTCAACCGCAAATCCGAACTCGTGGTGGCGCGGGCGGCCGGGATCTCGGTCTGGCAGTTCATGCTGCCCTTCATCGTCGGCGCCTTTGTCGTCGGACTTGCCACCTCCTTTGTCATCAATCCCCTTGCGGCCTGGGGGCAAAGGCAGGCCCTGCAAATCGAGGCGAGTTCACGCGAGAGCAGCGGGCGTCCATCGTCCAATGCCGTGCCGTGGCTGCGTCAGATCAGCGGCAAAGCCGATGTGATCATCGGCGCCGAGACCGTGCTGGAGAACGGCACGTTCCTGGTCGACGCCGTGCTGATCCATTTCGACAGCGACGGCCGCATTATCCTCAGGCAGGATGCGCACTCGGCAAAATTGCAGGATGGTTACTGGATCCTTACCGACGTGACGGAAACCCGTCCGGGCGAGATCCCCACAAGGCTCGCGACGGCCAAAGTCAGTACCAATCTGAAACAGGAATTCGTCCAGGAGCGTCTGGCACAACCGGAGACCGTTGCTTTTTATGAGCTTTCTCGGAAAATTGCAGTGGCCAAATCCTTCGGCGTGTCGACCAAAGCACTCGAAACGCAGTACCACTCCCTTCTTTCGCTACCTTTCCTTTTGGTCGCAATGACGCTGATTGCTGCAACCGTTTCATTAAAATTCAGTAGGTTCAACCAGTCCCGCTCGGTGATTCTGGGTGGAATCCTGTCCGGCTTCGTGCTTTATGTGGTGACCGTGCTTGTCAAAGCATTCGGAAGCAGCGGTGTCGTACCGCCGTTCGTCGCGGCCTGGGTTCCAGTCGTCGTTGCGACGGCTCTGGGAGCGACGATCCTGCTTCATCAGGAGGATGGTTAGTGGCGGTAAGTGACCGCGAGAATATCAGAAGGCTAGCCCTAGCCCTGCTGACGGGAGTCGCCGTGTGCGCATTGGTGTCGCCGGCCGCCGTAGCGCGGGCCCAGGACGCCCAGCCGGCAGCTTCGCTGACGACGGATATTCCCGAAGACGCAAAGCTCCTGCTGGCAGCGAATGAACTGCTCTACGACCGTGACGCCGAGCGCGTCACGGCGGTCGGTGGCGTGCAGATCAACTACGGCGGCTACCAGATGGTCGCCCGCAAGGTTGTCTACGACCAGAAGTCTGGCCGCATGACGGCGACCGGCAATATCGAGATGATCGAGCCGGGCGGCAACCGCATCTATGCCGACTCGCTCGATGTGACCGACAATTTCGCCGACGGATTCGTCAAGGCGCTCAGGATCGAAACCACCGACAACACCCGGCTGGCAGCTGAGAGCGGCGAGCGAGTGAACGGCACGGACATGATCCTGAACAAGGGTGTCTACACCGCCTGCCTACCCTGCGCCGAGCATCCCGAGCGCCCGCCGCTTTGGCAGGTCAAGGCCGAACGGGTCATCCAGAACGGCCAGAAACATACGGTTCGTCTCGAAAAGGCACGTTTCGAACTCTTCGGGCGCACGATTGCCGTGCTGCCGGCGATCGAAGTCCCGGATCACACGGTCAAGCGCAAGTCCGGCTTCCTTTTCCCCGAGATGCGCACCTCGGAGAACCTCGGCTTCGGCCTGACGGTTCCCTATTATTTCGCCCTTTCCAACCAGCGCGACGCAACCGTCAAGGCCACCGGCTTTACGAGCCAAGGCGTGCTGCTGGAGGCGGAGATCCGCCAGCGGTTCGAAAGCGGTACGGCGACCTTCCGCGCTGCCGGCATCAACCAGATGCACTCCGATGCATTCGACGCGGGGACCAGCGACGCCAACCGCGATCAGCGCGGCATGGTGGCGTCCGAGGGTAAATTCGACATCAATCCTCGCTGGACTTTCGGCTGGGACGTGATGGTCCAGAGCGACAACAATTTTGCCCGTACCTACAGCCTTGAAGGGCTCGACGACACGACGCATACCAATCAGGTTTATCTGACGGGGCTCGGCAAGCGTAACTCCTTCGACATGCGCGGCTATTACTTCGACGTCCAGGACGCCGATACCGAAAACACCGCGGAGAAGAAGCAACCGACGGTGCTGCCGTCGATCGACTATGCCTACTACGCACCCGAGCCGATTGCCGGCGGCCAGCTTTCGGGTAATCTGAACTTCACCGCCCTGTCGCGCTTCAAGTCCGATGAAGTCGACGTCGATACCGATGGCGACGGTGTGGATGACCTCACGCGTTTCCGCGGCTTGGAAGGGACGTCGAGTCGCCTCTCCGGCGAATTGGAGTGGAAGCGGACGATAAGCGTTCCGGGCGGCGTGCAGTTGACGCCGCTTCTGGCGGCCCGCGGCGACGCCTTCGGTCTCGATGTGAACACCCCGACCGGCTACACCGGTGACCTCAGCAACGAGACCACGGCAACGCGGCATATGCTGACGGCGGGCCTTGAGGCACGCTATCCGCTGCTCGTGACCACCAACAACAGCAGCCACATCATCGAGCCGATCGCGCAGATCTATGCGCGCAACGACGAACAGCTGGCAGGACGTCTCCCGAACGAAGACGCCCAGAGCTTCGTCTTCGACGCGACCAACCTGTTCGAGCGCGACAAGTTCTCCGGTTACGACCGGATGGAGGGCGGCACGCGTGCCAATGTCGGCGTGCGCTATACCGGCTCCTTCGACAACGGTTTCGGCGTGCGCGGCATCTTTGGCCAGTCCTACCACATCGCCGGCCTCAATTCCTTTGCCACCGACGATCTGGTCAAGGCAGGCGCGGATTCGGGTCTGGAGACCGATCTGTCCGACTTCGTCGGCATGGCCGGCATCGACATGCCGAACGGCATGTCGGTCGCGACCAATGTCCGCCTCGACGAGCGGACGTTGGCGCTGCGACGCACCGATGCCAACGTCTCCTTCTCGAACGAGACGCTGCAGACGAGCCTCACTTATTCGCAGATCGCGGCACAGCCGGAATATGGTTTCACCGAGCGCAATGACGAGATCCAGTCGGCAAGCTCGATCAAGGTCAGCGAATACTGGTCGCTGTTCGGGTCGGTGACGTGGGACCTCGACGAGGCCGTGATCAATCGCAAGGGCGTTGGCATTTCTTATGCCGACGAGTGCACAGTGTTCTCGCTTGTCTACACCGACAAGTGGGACCCGGAAGAGGAATCGGCAAGCGACTGGTCGATCGGTGCGCGCCTGACCTTCCGCACGCTCGGCGACGTGAAAATCGGCGACACGGACCTGACGGGCTTCAATTGAGGCCCGTTTGCCGCCAAACACCCAGGCTTTGCCGTCTCTCGTCATTGTTTCGCCGCACGGATTGTGCAATCGGTGCGGCAGATTATACTTTCACGAACTGTGCTTAAGCGGTGCGGCTCAGGCCTGACTGCTGGAAAGGGAAATGATGGCCATTGCAATGAAGGGAAAGCGGATGCTTGTCGCCTGCGCGGTCGCTTTGGCGATCATTGCGGGTGATGCATCGGTGGTGAACGTGGCGCAGGCAGCGAGCCAGGTCGTCGCCGTCGTCAACAAGACCGCCATCACCAATGGCGACGTTTCTCGCCGTGTGGCCTTTCTCCGTCTCCAGCGTCGCAAGGGCAACCTGAACGAGATTGCCAAGCAGGAGCTGGTGGAAGAAACCCTGAAGCGTCAGGAAATCGCCCGCGTCGGCATGTCGGTCAGCACGTCCGACGTCGATGCCGCCTTTGCCCGCTTCGCCGCCAGCAACAAGATGACGCCGCAGCAGCTGACCGGCATTCTCGGCCAGGCCGGCGTCGGCGCCGAACATTTCAAGGCCTATATCGCCGTTTCCATGAGCTGGCCACGGCTGGTGAACGCCCGTTACGGCACGAAGGGCCGCCTGTCGAACCAGGAACTGGTCACACGGCTTCTGGAGAACAAGCAGAAGCCGGTCACCACCGAGTACTTCCTGAAGCAGGTCATCTTCGTCGTGCCGGCCTCCAAGAAGGGTATTGTCGGCAAGCGCAAGGCCGAGGCCGAAGCCTCGCGTGCAAAATTCCCCGGCTGCGACGGCGCCATGGCGTTCGCCAAGAACTATATGGACGTCTCGATCCGCAATCTCGGTCGCGTCATGGCGCCCGAACTGCCGGCCGACTGGAAGCCGCTGATCGAAAAGGCCAAGGGCGGCACGACCGGGACCCGCGTGACGGAACGCGGCGTGGAGTACCTGGCGATCTGCAATCAGCGTGAGGTGTCCGACGACGTCGCCGCCGAAGTGGTGTTCCGGGCCGAAGATCTCGGCAAGGAAAAGCAGGACGAGAATCCGAACGCCAAGAAATATCTCGACGATCTGCGCAGCAAGGCCCAGATCCTCTACAACTGAGCCGAGAACCGAATGTCCCCTGCCGATCTCCTTCCTCTTGCGCTGAGCCAGGGCGACCCGGCAGGCATTGGTCCCGATATTGCCCTTACGGCCTGGGCCAAGCGTGACGCGTGGCAGCTGCCGCCGTTCCTCTTCATTGGCGATCCGGCTATGCTGGCGGTCAGAGCCCGCCAGCTCGAGCTTGACGTTCCGCTTAAGGAGACCGACGCAGCCGGCGCAGCAAGCGCATTCGACACGGCGATGCCGGTTCTGCCCGTTCGGATCGGCGTCGATGTCGTCGCCGGCGAGCCGCACATCGCCAATGCCAAGGGCACGATCGCGGCGATCGAAACCGCCGTGCAACTCTGCTTCGACGGCAAGGTCCGGGCCATGGTGACCAATCCGATTGCGAAGTCCGTGCTTTACGAAGCGGGATTTGGTTTTCCCGGCCACACGGAGTTTCTGGCCGAGCTGGCCCATCGCCACACCGGCGAGACCTATCGGCCAGTGATGATGCTCGCGGGGCCGAAGGTGCGCGCCGTCCCGGTGACGATCCATATTCCGTTGAAAGACGTGCCCGCGGCGATCACCGAAGCCGCGATTATCGAGACCTGCCGGATCGTCGCGACCGACCTCAAGCAGCGTTTCGGAATCGGCCATCCGCGCCTGGCGGTCGCCGGCCTCAACCCGCATGCCGGCGAAGGCGGCGCGATCGGACACGAGGACGAGGATGTCATCCATCCGGCGATCAAGGCCCTGCGCCACGAGGGCACCGATGCGTTTGGACCGCTTCCGGCCGACACCATGTTCCACGACGATGCCCGCCGCCGCTATGACGTGGCGATCTGCATGTATCACGACCAGGCGCTGATCCCGGTCAAGGCGCTCGGCTTCGACGATTCCGTCAATGTCACGCTTGGCCTGCCCTTCGTGCGGACTTCGCCGGACCATGGCACCGCCTTCGGCATCGCCGGACAAGGCATTGCGCGTGAGGACAGCCTGGTGGCGGCCCTGAAGCTCGCCGACACGATCAGCCGGCCTGGCGAAGCCCAGTCCTGATGGCCGCGATCGACGGATTGCCGCCACTGCGCGACGTCATCGCCCGACACGGGCTCGACGCGCGCAAGGCATTGGGCCAGAACTTCCTTCTCGACCTCAACCTCACCCAGAAGATCGCCCGCACCGCCGGGCCTCTCGAGGGTGTGACGGTGTTTGAGGTCGGGCCCGGTCCAGGTGGCCTCACCCGCGCCATCCTCTCGCTTGGTGCGAAGAAGGTCATTGCCGTCGAGCGCGACGCACGCTGCCTGCCGGCTCTCGCCGAGATCGCCGACCATTATCCCGGCCGGCTGGAGGTGATCGAGGGCGATGCGCTGAAAACCGATTTCGAGGCAATGGCGCCCGAAGGGCCGGTGAAGATCATTGCCAACCTGCCCTACAATGTCGGCACGCAACTGCTCATCAACTGGCTTCTGCCCAAGACCTGGCCGCCCTTCTGGGAGTCGCTGACGCTGATGTTCCAAAAGGAGGTCGGCCTTCGCATCGTCGCAGACGAAAGCGACGATCATTACGGCCGGCTGGGCGTTCTCTGCGGCTGGCGGACGCAGGCACAGATGGCTTTCGACTTACCACCGCAGGCTTTTACACCACCGCCGAAGGTTACGTCCTCCGTCGTCCACCTCATCCCGCGACCCAACCCGCTGCCCTGCGAGGTCGACAAGCTGGAGCGCGTCACCCATGCCGCGTTCGGCCAGCGCCGCAAGATGCTGCGCCAGAGCCTGAAGCCGCTCGGTGGTGAGGCGCTTCTTGCGCGCGCCGGCATCGATCCGGCGAGACGCGCCGAGACCCTGTCGGTCGAGGAATTTTGCCGAATCGCCAACCTGCTCTGAGGCCTCCGCCGGCTGGGACGCGAAACCGGTCCGTCGCCCGGATCTTTGTCAGCACACTATCCCCTCGCCTCCCTCACCAGCCACGCGGCAAGCTCCTTGACGTTGGCACGGCACGCATCGGGCACAAGCAGCCAGTAGCCGCGCTCCGGGCGCTCGAGCGCGGCGCCTCCGGGGCAGAGCATGCGGCTGTCGATCATTTGGTCGACCAGCCCCAGCCAGCCGAGCGCCAGTCCCTGGCCCGCAAGGGCTGCCTGGATCACCATGGCATAGGTGTTGAAGCTCATGTCGCCCTGTGCGGCATCGGCCTTGCGGCCGATACCGACCTCCGCGAGGTAGCTGGACCACTCGAACCAGGGCGAGGGTATGGCCGCGTCAAGGTGGATGAGCGGCACACCGTTCAAGGCATCCGGCCGGTCGATGGGCCCGTGCCGATCGAGGAAGGCCGGCGTGCAGACCGGCACGACGCGCTCAGGCATCAGAAGGACGCCCTCGCCGCCGATCTCGCTCCGCGAGCCGAAGGCCACGGCGATATCGCAATCCTCCGCCCAGGCCGGGTTCAGCCGCTGGGTGGCGACGATCTGAAGGTCGAGTTCGGGGTGGGACTGGCGAAAGGCCTGCATCCGCGGAATGAGCCAAAGGCTCGAGAAGGCATAATCCGTGCACAGCCGGATCACCGGCCTCTGCCCCGCCGCCCGGATCGTCCGCTGCAATTCATCCAGCTCGCTGACCGTGCGCGCGGCGATGTCGAAGACACGGCGCCCCTCGTCGGTCAGGGCAACGCCGCGGTGCAGACGGCGCAGCAACGCTACGCCGAAGCCCTGCTCCAGTTGGCGGATCTGATAGCTGACGGCCGGCTGGCTGAGCCCGAGCGCCCGGGCGGCCGCCGAGAGCGACCCCTGGCGGCCGATCTCCACCAACAATCGCATCCAACCGAGGTCCGGCGGCGTATCTGCCATAGAAATTCCTTATGCCCACGATCAAAATTATCCAGCTTCACAGCCTAACGCAGTTTCCGCTTCAATAAACCTGTCGAATATCAAAAACAGGGGAACGAAGACATGCTCAAGAACACTGGCATTGCGAAGGGCTGGCTGGGCGGGGTCGCACTCGCCGCTACGGTCACTCTGGCGGCGCCCGCACTCGCCGCAGATCCCGAAAGCTGCAAGACCATCCGCCTCTCCGATCCGGGCTGGACGGACATCACCGCCACCAACGGCGTCGCCTCCGTCCTGCTCGAAGCCCTCGGCTACCAGCCGGAGGTCAAGACGCTCGCCGTCCCGATCGGCTATCAATCGATGAAGAACGGCGAGATCGACGTCTTCCTCGGCAACTGGATGCCAGCGCAGCAGGCCTTCATCGACGATCTCAACGCCGCCAAGGCGATCGAGGTTCTCAACAAGAACCTGGAGGGCGCAAAGTTCACCCTCGCCGTGCCGACCTCAATGGCCGACAAGGGCGTGAAGGATTTCGCCGATCTGGAAAAGCACGGCGACGACTTCGACCGGACGATCTACGGCATCGAGCCCGGCGCACCGGCGAACCTCAACATCCAGAAGATGATCGATGCCGGCGAGTTCGGCCTCAAGGACTGGAGACTGGTGGAATCCGGTGAACAGGCCATGCTCTCGCAGGTCGAACGCGCGACCAGCGAGGGCAAGGGCGTCGTCTTCCTGGCCTGGGCCCCGCATCCGATGAACGAGCGTTTCGAGATCACCTACCTTTCCGGCGGCGACGCGCATTTCGGCCCGAACTACGGCGGTGCCGAGGTTTATACGCTCGCCCGCACCGGGTGGCCACAGACCTGCCCGAACGCGGCCGGCCTGTTCAAGCAGCTGACCTTCGACGTCGGCATGGAGAATGTGCTGATGGGCGAGATCCTGGGCGGCAAGGATGCCAAGGAGGCCGCCCGTGCCTGGCTGAAGGCCAATCCCGCATCGCTTGATGCGTGGCTCGCCGGCGTCACCACGGTCGACGGCAAGCCCGCCCTTGACGCGGTCAAGTCGTCCCTTGACCTCTAGGATGGTGAGAAACGTGCAGACGCGCCCCAATATCCTCATCCTGATGGTGGATCAGTTCAACGGCACCCTCTTCCCCGACGGGCCGGCTGAATTCCTCCACGCGCCGCATCTGAAATCCCTGGCAAAGCGCTCCCTGCGCTTTGCCAATGCCTACACGGCAAGCCCGCTCTGCGCGCCGGCACGTGCTTCGTTCATGTCCGGCCAGCTGCCGAGCCGGACTCGCGTCTATGACAATGCCGCGGAGTTTGCCTCGGACATTCCGACCTTTGCCCACCATCTGAGGGCGGCCGGTTACCAGACCAGCCTGTCAGGCAAGATGCACTTTGTCGGTCCCGACCAGTTGCACGGGTTCGAGGAGCGCCTGACCACCGACATCTACCCCGCCGATTTCGGCTGGACGCCCGACTACACCAAGCCCGGCGAACGCATCGACTGGTGGTACCACAATCTCGGCTCGGTAACCGGGGCCGGCATTGCCGAGATCACCAACCAGATGGAGTATGACGACGAGGTCGCCTATCACGCGATGCGCCGGCTCTATGATCTCTCCCGTGGCCAGGACCAGCGTCCCTGGTGCCTGACGGTGAGCTTCACCCATCCGCACGACCCCTATGTGGCAAGGCGGAAGTTCTGGGATCTCTACGAGGACTGCCCGGCGCTCGACCCGACCGTACCCGCCATCCCCTACGACGAGCAGGACCCGCATTCGAAGCGGCTGATGGACGCCTGCGACCACACCGCGTTTGAAATCAAGGATGAAGATATCCGCCGCGCCCGCCGCGGCTATTTCGCCAATGTCTCCTATGTCGACGAGAAGGTCGGCGAGATCCTCGACGTGCTGGACCGAACGCGAATGGCCAATGACACCGTCATCCTCTTTGTCTCAGACCATGGCGACATGCTGGGCGAGCGCGGTCTGTGGTTCAAGATGAACTTCTTCGAGGGGTCGGCCCGCGTACCATTGATGGTCGCGGTGCCGGGCATGCCGGGCCGCCGGATCGAAACGCCGGTCTCGACGCTCGACGTCACGCCGACGCTGGCCGGCCTCGCCGGGATCGACATCACCACGCTTGCGCCCTGGACAGATGGTCAAGACCTGATGCCTGTCGCGCGCAGCGAAGAAGGCCGTGGCGCGGTACCGATGGAATATGCCGCGGAGGGCTCGGTGGCGCCGCTGGTCGGCCTGCGCGACGGGCGCTACAAACTGACCCTCTGCGAGGTCGATCCGCCGGTCCTCGTGGACCTCGATGAGGATCCGCAGGAACGCGTCAATCTGGCGGGACAGGCGCAGCATGCGGAGACGTTCCGGCGGCTGGAGGCCGCGGCGAAGACGCGCTGGGATCTCAAGGCCTATGACGCGGCCGTGCGTGAAAGCCAGGCGCGCCGCCACGTCGTCTACACGGCGCTGCGCAACGGGGCCTACTTCCCCTGGGACTACCAGCCGCTGCAGAAGGCGTCCGAGCGCTACATGCGCAACCACATGGATCTCAACGTGCTCGAAGAGAACCAGCGTTTCCCGCGCGGGGAATGAGGCAGGTTCCGGCTGCCGGGGCGATCTGCCGATCTTGCACCCGTCGACCCCTTGCCGACAGACTTGAGAAACCGGTGAACCAGAACGGGACGACGGGGGCGAAAGCCCCCGTCGACGTCTGTAGCGGAGAGAGGCTCAGGCGGCGCGCGCGGTACCGCCGCCGCCGGACTGCGTCAGGCGAAAGAGCCCGACCTGCCCGTTCAACCTGGTCGCCTCGTTGGCGAGACCGTGGGTCGCCGCACTGGTTTCCTCGACCATGGCTGCGTTCTGCTGCGTTACCTGATCCATCTGCCCGACAGCGGAGCTGATCTCTCCAAGGGCGGCCGACTGCTGGCGCGCGGCCTGGATGATCTCCTTGATCTCCTCATTGATCTTGAACACGTGCGATTCAATGCCACGCAAGGCCTCGCCGGTATTGCCGACCAGGGTCACGCCGGCCCTCACCTCTTCTGCCGACCGGGCGATCAGTTCCTTGATCTCGCGTGCGGCCTGAGCCGAGCGCTGGGCGAGTTCGCGCACTTCCTGGGCGACCACGGCAAAGCCCTTTCCGGCCTCGCCCGCACGCGCCGCTTCGACCCCGGCATTCAGCGCCAGGAGGTTTGTCTGGAAGGCGATTTCGTCGATCACGCCGATGATCTGGCCGATCTGGCCCGACGACTGCTCGATGCGCCCCATGGCATCGACGGTGTCGCGGACCACGGCCCCGGAGTGTTGCGCATCGACCGTTGCGCGCCCCACCAGCCCGCCCGCCAGCTCGGCGCGACGGCTGACGTCACGCAGACCCGTGGTGATCTCGGTGATGGACGCCGACGCCTCTTCGAGGGCCGCGGCCTGCCGTTCGGTGCGGCGCGCCAGATCGTCGGCGGCATGCTGCAATTCGACCGTGCCGCCATGGATGATCCGGGTGCTGTCTCCGATGGTCGACATGACCGTCAGCAGCCTGTCCATCGAGCCGTTGAAGTTGTGGCGCAGCGCATCGAGATCGCCGGCGAACGGCTGGGTCACACGATAGCCGAGATCCCCGGAGGCCAGGGCATCGAGCGCGTCGGCCAGCTGTTCGACAGCGAAAGCGATTTCGGCCGCCCGCTCGGCCCGTTCCTGCTCGGCCTGCCGTTCCCTCGCCTGTTTGGCGGCCAGGTTGCGCATCTGCTCGTCGTGCTCGCGAGCAGCCTGCTCCTCGGAATTGGCGATGCACTGCCGAATAGCCTGACCCATGCGGCCGATTTCATCCTTGCCCTCGGAGTGGATGAGATGGACATTGGCCTCGCCGGCAGCCAGTCGCTGAACGGCGTCCGTCAGCATGCCCAGCGGGCGGATCACGGTATAGGTCAGCGACGTGGTGAGCAGGAAGGCGATCAGGAACCCGCTTCCGACGATGGCCAGGACCACGACAAGATGCTGGAATTCGGCTTCGGCGATGGCCGTCGCATCGTCGACGATATCCGCGAGCGTCTTGCTCTCCACTTCCTTGAGCTGCTCGATCCTTCGCGTCGTCATGGCAAACCACTTACCGGCGTCCAGGCCGGACAAGTCCTTCGGTGCGTCGACCGACAACAGCCTCTGCCGGAATTCCTGGACCTTGCCAGCCTCCTCGGTCTCGATGCCGGCCTGAAACTGCGGCCGCATTTCTTCGGGCAAGAGTTCGATATATTGACTCAGCAGCGCCTTCTGCGCTCCCTGCAGTCCGGCGAAATCGATATAGGTCCCGGGATCGAGCGCACCCGCCGCGATATAGCCATTGCCCATGCCTCGCTCCTGGCCCGCCACTTCCTTCGCATTCATCAAAAGGCTGTAGGCGACCAGTTTGCCGGTAATGCTCTTCGAGGTGACCGCCAGCGAGAATTCGCGAGACAAGTTCATCAAATGCACGATGACGCCCGTATAGTAGCTGAAGGCCTCGGGCCGGGTGGCCGTCAGGCGATCGATCCTGCCGCGCATGTCCACAAGACCGCCGAGCTCCGTCCGGATCGCCTGCGCATGCCGCGTCATGCGGGGATCATTCTCAGCCGTAATATGATCGACCACGACCGACATCGCCTCAAGATGAGGGGCGGCCTTGTCGCGCACCGCAGCCAGCTCTGCACCCCGCTGTTGGCCCTTCGATGCCAGAAAGCCGGCAGTCAGCCCCCGCTCCACCTGCAATTCGTGCACAAGATCACCGATCAGCGCGAGATCGGCACCGACGTCCTGCAGGTGTCTGGCGTCGCGATAGCTTTGCAGCGTGGCCATGACCTGCAGCCAGGAGAGGACCGCAGCGGCAGCAAGCGGCACGGCCAAGGCAGCAAGCAATCTCCATTTCACCGGAATATCAATAAGGCGCATATCATCCCCCGAAAACGCCCGTTGCGGGCATACAAGCCGGGGACAATTTATGCGTGCTTACATTTCATTTTAGTTAAATTCGATTCTATCGGGTAGTATTTCTCACCACCTGCAACCGATTGAGGCTTGATGAGGTGTCCGCTCTTACTTCACCAAGTCGCTGACGAAATCGAAGAGACCGTGGCGACGGTCACGACGCAGGCGCTCGGCTTTCACGATCGACTGCACGGCATCGAAGGCCGCGTCCAGATCGTCGTTGACGATCACATAGTCATACTCACGCCAGTGGGAGATTTCCGCACGGGAGTTTTCGAGCCGGGTCTGGATGACCTGCTCGGTGTCTTCTGCGCGCCGGTGCAGGCGTGACTGCAGTTCCGCCATGGTCGGTGGCAGGATGAAGATCGACACCACGTCGGCCTTCATCTTGTCCTGGAGCTGCTGGGCGCCCTGCCAGTCGATATCAAACAGCATGTCACGGCCTTCCGACATGGCCAGTTCGACCGGATCGCGCGGCGTGCCGTAGAAATTGCCGTGAACCTCGGCCCATTCCAGCAGGGAATCGGAATCGCGCATGCGCTCGAACTCGCGCTGCGAGACGAAATGATAGTGGATACCCTCGATCTCGCTCTGGCGACGCTGGCGCGTGGTGACGCTCACCGACATGCCGATCTGGCGGTCCCGCTCCATTAGTGTGCGGGCGATCGTCGATTTACCCGCGCCCGACGGCGAGGATATCACCAGCATCAATCCCCGGCGTGCGATCGGAACGATCGTCCCCTTGCCCTCTGCCATCCGTTCACTCCAAATTCTGGACCTGTTCGCGAAACTGGTCGATCACGACCTTCAACTCGATGCCCGCGGTGGTGACCGCCACGGCGTTCGACTTCGAGCAGATGGTATTCGATTCGCGGTTGAATTCCTGCGCCAAGAAATCGAGCTTGCGGCCAACCGGTCCGCCCATGGCGAGCAGGTCGCGGGCCGCGGCGACATGCGCCTTCAGGCGGTCGATCTCTTCACGCAGATCGGCACGGGTGGCGAGAAGCGCAGCCTCGGCGTAGAGCCGGTCCCGATCAAGGGTGGCGGAGGCGCCAAGCAGCGCGGCCACCTGGGTTTCGAGCCGGCGGGCGATCTCGTCCGGATGGCGCGACGGGTCGGCCTCGACGATGCCGGCCAGTTCCTCGATACGCGTCACCTGATCCGACAGCAGCGCGAACAACGCCTCGCCCTCGATCCGGCGCATGTCGCAGAGCGCATGGACCGCCTGCTCGAGGCCCTTGAGGATATCCGCATCGCGCTCGGCGACCACCTCAGCGTCGTCTGCCGCTTCCTTGAATTCCACGAGACCGCGGATCGAGAAAAGTGCATCGAGCTTCAGCGGCGCAGGATCGACGAGATCGCTGCCCAGTTCGTCGCGCAGTCTCAAGACGGCATCCAGCGCGTCGCGGTTCAGCACCGCGTCCACCCGGTTTTCGGCGACCTGCACCGTGAGCCCCACCTGCACATTGCCGCGGGTCATGAACTGGCCGATCAGCCGGCGAATGTCAGCCTCGAAGCTCTCCATGCCCTGCGGCAACCGCATGCGGATATCGAGGCCCTTGCCATTGACCGAGCGCAGCTCCCAGGCCCAGCGGTAGCGACCGACAGTGCCTTCGCTCCGGGCAAAGCCGGTCATGGATTGCAGTGCCATCGGCCTTCCCTCGCCCGGTTCAGTTCTTCTTTTTCTTCGGTGCGGCGACGTCCGGATCGGCTTCCGGCGTCACCTCCACCGTCGCGCCCGGATCTTCGCCGCGCTCGGCCTCGATCTTGCGCCAGGCGCGGACATTGGCGTTGTGTTCCTCAAGCGTCGCGGCAAAGACATGGCCGCCGGTGCCGTCGGCCACGAAATAGAGGTCCTTGGTTTTCCACGGATGGGCGACCGCTTCGAGCGCGGCACGGCCCGGATTGGCAATCGGCCCCGGCGGCAGCCCCTTGATCACATAGGTGTTGTAGGGCGTCTCTTTCTTCAGGTCCGACTGGTAGATCGGCCGGTCGGACGGCTTGCCGTCGCCGCCGAACAGGCCGTAGACGATGGTCGGGTCGGACTGAAGCCGCATGCCCTTGGTCAGACGATTGATGAAGACCGAAGCGACATGGGCGCGTTCGTCGTCCTTGCCGGTTTCCTTCTCGACGATCGAGGCGAGTGTCACGAACTCTTCCTTCGTCTTGATCGGAAGGTCGGGATCGCGCTTCTCCCAGATCTGGTCGACCAGTTTCTGCTGGGCGGCCGCCATCTGGCTGACGATCTCGGACCGCTTGGTGCCGCGGGAGTATTTGTAGGTGTCCGGACGCAGCGAGCCTTCCTGCGGCAATTCGGCCGGAAGTTCGCCTTCGAGCACCGGATCGTCGGCGAGGCGCTTGAACATCTGCTTGACGGTCAGGCCCTCGGGCATGGAGACGGAATAGAGGATCGACTTGCCCGACTTCAGGAGATCCATGATCTCCTTCATCGAGGCTCCGGCCTTGATTTCATATTCGCCCGCCTTGAGGCTTTCGCCGTCCCGCAGATAGGTCGAGGTCACATGGCGGAAGATGCGGGCGTCGGTGATGATGCCGTTGCGCTCCAGGCTGCCGGCGATTTCGGCGAGACCGGCACCGGCGCGCACGACGAAATTGGTGTTGGTCGCGAGCGGCCCCGGGTTCTGGTAGACCGACATCGCGTAGAAGAACGCGGCGACCGCGATCACACAGACGGCCACCGTCATCGTCATCAGGAAGTTGAGGAAGATGACCAGCTGGCTGCGCGCCTTGCGCGAGCGGCGCGGAGGGGCCGGCACGCGCTCAGGGCGAAGGGCTTCGGTCGGCGACTTCGGAATGATCGGTCCCTTGGCAGATGTTTCAGCGCCCCGGCCGAAGGAAACCCCGCTGTTCTGGCTATTGTCGGTCACCGGCAATCCTCTTCAGTTCGGTATCGCTGCTGTCTGGCCAAGCAATACGGCAAAAAGCAGGTGGAGCGGGACACGTGTCCCGGCCTCCACAAACTTCGCCCTGTTCGCGACGCTCAGCCCTGGTAACGCCGAAGCACCAAGGAGGCGTTCGTACCGCCAAACCCGAAGGAATTGGACAGCGCGACGTTAATTTCGCGCTTACGCGCCTTGTGGGGCACGAGGTCGATCGCCGTCTCGACAGCGGGATTGTCGAGGTTCAGCGTCGGCGGCGCGACGTTGTCGCGGATCGCAAGCGCCGAGAAGATCGCCTCCACGGCGCCGGCGGCTCCGAGCAGATGACCGATCGCCGACTTGGTCGACGACATCGAGATCTTCGAAGCCGATTCGCCGACAAGACGCTCGACGGCGCCCAGTTCGATCGTGTCGGCCATGGTCGAAGTGCCATGGGCGTTGATGTAGTCGATGTCCGACGGCGCAAGGCCAGCGCGCTTCAGCGCCATGGTCATGCAACGGAACGCACCCTCGCCGTCCTCGGACGGCGCGGTGATGTGGAAGGCATCGCCCGACAGGCCATAGCCGACGACCTCGGCATAGATCTTGGCGCCGCGGGCCTTGGCATGCTCGAGTTCCTCGAGCACGACAATGCCGGCGCCCTCGCCCATGACGAAACCGTCGCGGTCCTGGTCATAGGGGCGCGAGGCAGCCTTGGGATCGTCGTTGCGTGCGGTCGACAGCGCCTTGCAGGCGGCGAAGCCGGCGAGCGAAATGCGGCTGATCGGCGATTCCGTACCGCCGGCGACCATCACGTCGGCATCGCCGAAGGCAATGAGACGCGCCGCGTCGCCGATCGCATGCGCGCCGGTCGAGCAGGCCGTGACGACGGAATGATTGGGGCCGCGCAGCTTGTGGCGGATCGAAACCTGGCCTGAGGCGAGGTTGATCAGGCGGCCCGGGATGAAGAAGGGCGACAGACGACGCGGGCCTTTGTCGCGCAGGATGTAGCCGGCCTCGACGATGCCCTCGATGCCGCCAATGCCGGAGCCGATCAGCACGCCGGTCGCGCACTGATCCTCGTCGCTCTTCGGATGCCAGCCGGCATCATTCAGCGCCATATCGGCGGCGGCAACGGCGTAGATAATGAAGGGATCGACCTTGCGCTGCTCCTTGAGCTCCATCCAGTCGTCCGGATTGAAGGAGCCTTCGGCGTCGCCGGTCGGGATGCGGCAGGCGATCTTCGCCGGCAGGTCTTCGACCTCGAATTCGGTCACGAGGCGGGCACCGCTTTCACCGGCCAGAAGCTTAGACCAGGTCAGTTCAGTTCCACACCCCAGCGGAGATACCATGCCGGTACCGGTGATAACGACACGTCTCATCGCCCGTAGTCCACCCCACTCTTGCAGTCGATGTCATTCGAAAACAGTAAGGCCCGCATGGCGCGGGCCCCGGCGGGTCGGGCAACCAAAGCCACCCTCCCGCAACAATCGCAATCGATCAGGGCTGAGCCTTTTCGATGAACTTCACAGCGTCGCCGACGGTCAGGATCGAGTCAGCGGCATCGTCCGGAATTTCAACGCCGAATTCTTCTTCGAAGGCCATGACCAGTTCGACCGTGTCGAGCGAGTCCGCACCCAGATCATCGATGAAGCTCGCGCCTTCAACAACCTTTTCAGCGTCAACGCCGAGATGATCTACAACAATTTTCTTCACGCGTTCTGCGATATCGCTCATGTCGGTTTCCTCGACCTTCTTAATCTCAGGGCCGCCTGTACGACTTCCCTACCCTGTTCAAACCGGCGAGCCATTCATCGCCACCGGCAAACCCGTTCAGCCCCGTCTCAATGAACCAACCATACAATCAAGTGCATAGCAATCGCCTTGGGAGACGGAACGACTGTTCACAGTCATGGCCCGCTTAACACGGTTTAATCGCGCCGCAAAGCCTGAAAATCGCCCGCCCCCAGTGCTCAACACCCAATTGCGGGAAGTGGAGCATGTGCGCCTGTTCGCGCCGATCGCCGGCCGCGGGGGCCGGGGGATAGGCGAGCACCACAGCCTGCGCTCATCGGAACGACGACAGACACGAACCGGTGGTCGGCTTGCGACGCCGCGGCGCAATTTGACGCGGATCAAGGGGGACAGGGTGGAGACATCGTAGTTTCTCTTCCGGTTGGAGGAGGAGACGATGCGCATGCGCGGGTTCGGGACGGCATGGGGCGTTTGGCGCGGCTTTGCGGTCTTGCTGACGGCGGCGGCACTTCATGCCGGTGCCCCATTGGTCGGTTGCGCGCCGGCAGCGCAGGCGCAATCCCCGGCCACGCCGGCTCCTCCACACTTCGACATTCGACCCGACTATGCGGGCATGGCCGACAATTTTCTCTCCGGCGTCACCGGATGGTCCCCCGGCATGCTTGGGCGCTATCTCGATGCCAGGACCATAGGCGAGATCGGCCTGCTGGTCGGCAATGGCGACTATGCCGCAGCAAGCGACATGGCCTTGCGCCATCTCGGGGGCAAGGCGATCGCGAGCGTCCCGGTCATCGGCCAGTGGTATGCACTCGGGCAAGTGGGCAAGGGACTTGGCGACTGGGCCATCGACCATTTCGGCTCTGCCCGCTTCGACGGTGCCTTCACGTCGCTCTCAGCGCATTTCTCGGAAGCAGACTGGAACCGGCCCTATGGCGATCCGGGCCTCGACATCGAACTGGTCATCATCGAGAACGCCAACCTCCTGACATTCATCGACAAGCAGTCCGGCGGCGGGCATTCGCCCGACGAGTTGCGGCGCATGCTCTGGGACATGCTGCGGGCCAGGCACCAGATCGAAGCGCTGGCCGACCATTTCGGACTGACTGGTGGCGACCGCACCTATCAAATGATCGCAAGGCGTTATCACGAAGAGATGCGGCTCAATGCCGAGGCCGCGCGCATGATCGAGGCCGACCGCGTCGCCGCCGAGAAACGGCGCCTCGAGGAGAAATGGCGGACGGAACAGGCGCATCTGGCCAAAAAGCAGGCCGAGGAGAAGGCACGCAATGCCGAAACCTGCAGTGCCTGGCTCGGCAAGATCACCTTCGATCCGGATCGCCACCTGCCTCGGCCTGCAGACGACGTCGTGAAGGAGCTGTGTGGCGAGGGGCCGGCCGCGGCACTTGCCAGCGGTGACAGCGACACATCCGCCGACACGCCTCCCGACGCCGTTGCTCCCCTGCCTGCCTCGACGGATCAGGCGCCGGACCTTTCGCCAGCCAACGGTATCGCCGGCGACCTCACCTGGCAAATCAAGGCCTCGGCGAGCGGCCGGCAGACAAGCTTCCGCCTGACCGTCACCAATACCGGCCGCGCACCGATCGAGGGCGTTGGCATCGCGGCCAACGCCAACGGTCCTTACAGAAGCGGCGGCGTAGTCGCCGGCGCCTCGCGCAGCCAGCTGGCGCCGGGGCAGTCGCGCAGCTTCGACATCGTCGCGACCGGCGACGTCAAGGCAGTCACGATCTCGCTGCTGACCGACAAGGGACCGGTGGCCAACCTGTCCCGGCCCTGCCTGCACGAAACCGGCATTGTCGGCGACGGACGCTATTCCGGCAGCTATTCGGGCCTCGGCAATGACGGGAGGATCACGCTTTCGATCACCGGTCGAACCGTGACCGGCACGCTCTCCGGAAGCTTTTCGGATGACGCACAAAGCCTGGCGATCAGCTGCACGATCTCCGGCACCTATGATCCGGATACCGCAACCGTATCGGCGCAATGGGGCGGAACCGCTGTTGGGGCTTACAAAGGCGAGAATGGCGGCAAGATCAACGAGGCACTGGCAGGCGCGCTCTCCGGCGCACTGAAGGACGACAGCTTCAGCGGCACCTGGGCGGGCGGCAGCCAGTTTCTGCAGGCGGAGGGAGAATGGAGCGCATCGAGATGACCACCCGAACGACAAGAACCCTGCGAAGGCTCGTCGCCTCTGTGGCGCTTGCCGCCACATCGCTTCTTGCTGCTCCCGCAGGGGGCGACCAGCTGGAAGAGACCTATTGGGGCATGATCCACAGCCGAAGCGACGTCCAGGCCTTCGAGAACTATCTGTCGCGTTTCCCTGACGGGGCGCATGCCGCCGACGCGCGCGCCCGGATCGAGGTGCTTCGCTCCGCCCTGACACCGACCACAGACCCGCCGCCTCTGGCACCCGCGGCTGCCTCCCCATCGCCGTCATCCCCTGGTGCCTCGGATGTCACGACCGACAGCCCGGAGCACAGCATTGAACGCGTTCTGGAACAGGCCGTCGCCGCCCAAGCGCGCGGCGACCTCAAGGAGGCAGCCCGCCTCTTCGGGCAGGCGGCCGAGGCGGGATCGACGCTTGCCCATATGCAACTTGCCAACATGATGGAACTCGGCGACGGCGTACCGCAGGACTATAGGGGGGCGCTCGTCCACTACGAGGCCGCTGCCGCCCTGGGCGATGTCGGCGGTTATGTCGCCGTCATCAATGCCAAAAACATGGACTACCAGCCCGATTCGACCTTCGATCCGGCCGGGGCCGCGCGCTTCATTCTCGAACTCTCGCGCATCGACCTTGCCGCCGCCCTTGGCACGCTCGACCGGATGGGATCCGCAACGCTTTCCAGCCTTCAGCAGCAGCTGGCCCGGGGCGGCTTTTACAGGAGCAAGATCGACGGCCAGACCGGACCCGGCACCCGCGCGGCGCTCGAGGCCCATGCGAGGGCCGGAGCGGCCGCATCGCCTTCGCCGGCACCATCCGGCGTGCAACCGACAGTCACCGGGAAGAGCGTCGGCGGCATCACCAGCGACACGCTCTATGAGGCGGACGCCCTGCGCGCTGCCCTGCCGGGCTATGAGATTGCCATCCGGCGCGTGACGCTGGAGGGTCTAAGCCAGGTGTCCTTCACGGCCCGAAAGGACGGGCAGGATATCATGCGGATCGAAGGCGCGGATGGACGCGTCTCGCATGTCCAGATCATGGGGACTGGCATTGCCGATGAACACGGCATGACCGTCGGTGTCTCCACCTTCAAGGATTTCGACGGAGACGTCGAAGAGCGCTGTCTGGTCAACGAAATGCGCGACGGCTCGTCGGAGGTTTCCTGCGAGAGCGCGACCCCCGCCATCACCTATGCCTTCGCCGCCGCTTCGCCGATCCGTGTCGACGCCAATGGCGGCGTGCGGCGAAGCTCCGTGCCAGCAGAATCCGTACTGGTGCGCATCACCTGGTATCCGCTGGACTGAGACAGACGAAAAACGCCCGCGGCTGGCGCCACGGGCGTTCGTTCCTGAATTTGAAGAGGAGCGAGAGGCGCTCAGATCATTGCCATGCCGCCGTTGACGTGCAGCGTCTGGCCGGTCATGTAGCTCGCTTCGTTGGAGGCGAGATAGACGACAGCCGAGGCGACTTCCGCGCCGGTACCCATGCGGCGCATCGGGATCGCGCCCATGATGGCGTCCTTCTGCTTGTCGTTGAGCTTGCCGGTCATGGCGCTCTCGATGAAGCCGGGAGCGACGCAGTTTACGGTCACGTTGCGGGTGGCGATTTCCTGGGCGAGCGACTTGGAAAAGCCGATCATGCCGGCCTTCGAGGCGCAGTAGTTGGCCTGGCCCGGATTGCCGGTGACGCCGACGACCGAGGTGATGTTGATGATGCGACCGAAGCGACGGCGCATCATCGGATGGGTGAGCTCGCGCGTCAGGCGGAAGACCGCGGTCAGGTTGACTTCGAGCACGCTGTCCCAATCGGCGTCCTGCATGCGGACGAACAGGCCGTCCTTGGTGATGCCGGCATTGTTGACGAGAATGTCGACGCCTTCGAGCTCGGCCTCGGCCTTTTCACCGAGCGCCTTCACCTCGTCGCGGTCGGAGAGGTTGGCCGGGAAGATCTTGACGCGTTCGCCGAGCTCGGCGGCCAGCGCCTCGAGCTTTTCGACGCGCGTGCCGTGCAGGCCGACGATCGCGCCCTGGGCATGCAGCTGGCGGGCGATCTCTTCGCCGATGCCACCGGTTGCGCCGGTGACGAGAGCCTTGCGGCCGGTCAGGTCAAACATGGTCTTGTTCCTTGTTCCAGATCATCCAGACAATCAGCCGAGAAGCGCAGCGAGCGCCGCGTCGATGTCGGCTGCAGAATTGACGGTAATGCCGGTGACGTTCTTGTCGATGCGACGGGCAAGCCCAGTCAGCACCTTCCCGGAGCCGATTTCATAGAGCGTGGTCACGCCATTTGCGCCGAACCATTCGACCGTTTCGCGCCAGCGCACCTGCCCGGTCACCTGCTCGACCAGAAGGTCGGCGATCTCGCCGGCATTGGTCACGGGGGCGGCACGGACATTGGCGATCAGCGGCACGACCGGATCATGCTTTTCGACCTTGGCCAGCGCTTCGCGCATGGCGTCGGCCGCGGGGCCCATCAGCGCGGAATGGAAGGGTGCCGAGACCGGCAGCATGATGGCGCGCTTGGCGCCCTTCTCAGAAGCGAGCGCTGCCGCCTTCTCGACGGCCGCCTTGGCGCCGGAGATGACCAGCTGGCCGCCGCCATTATCATTGGCGATCTGGCAAGGGCCGACGGCGGAGGCTTCCGCGCAGACCGCCTCCACATCGCCGTGCTCCAGGCCGATGATCGCCGCCATGGCGCCCTCGCCGACCGGAACGGCGGCCTGCATGGCATTGCCGCGGATGCGGAGAAGACGCGCCGTGTCGGCAAGCGAGAAGGTGCCGGCGGCACAGAGCGCGGAATACTCGCCGAGCGAATGGCCGGCGACGAAGGATACCTTCGACTTCAGATCGAGACCACGGGCCTGCATCACCCGGATCACCGCCATGGAGACCGCCATCAGCGCCGGCTGGGCATTGGCGGTGAGCGTCAACGTTTCTTCGGGACCGTCGAACATGGTCGCGGAAAGCTTTTCGCCGAGCGCCTCGTCGACTTCCGCAAAGACTGCCTTTGCCTCGGCATAGGTTTCGGCAAGCTCCTTACCCATACCGACGGCCTGACTGCCCTGACCGGGGAATGTGAATGCAATGCTCATGGGGATTATCCTTCTCGGGATGACGTTCTTCCCTGACTTTTTTCTTTCCCATTGACGTGTTTTGCCAGTGAGTCAAGACCGGGCGGTCCGGGTGGGTATTCTGCACACAGGCGCAAACGAGCACATTTTGCCCTTGCGAATGGCGGGGCCGTCCCTAAATTCTCGCCGGACCTCCCGCCTTGCCCGCCCTCCAGCTCGGACCACACTCATGAAGCACAATACACTCGGCCGCACCGGCATATCCGTCTCCGAAATCTGCCTTGGCACCATGACCTGGGGTTCCCAGAACACCGAGGCAGAGGCCTTCGAGCAGATGGACTATGCCGTCGAACATGGCGTCAATTTCTTCGACACCGCCGAACTCTACCCTACCACGCCGCTTTCGGCGGAGACCTATGCGCTCACCGAGACGATCATCGGCAACTGGTTCGCCAAGACCGGCAAGCGCAAGGACGTGGTGCTTTCCACCAAGGTCGCCGGCGCCGGCCGGCCCTATATCCGCGAGGGCAAGCCGATCACCGGCGCGGCGATCCGCGAGGCGGTCGATGCCAGCCTGAAGCGCCTGCAGACCGACTATATCGACCTCTATCAGATCCACTGGCCGAACCGCGGCCATTTCCACTTCCGCCAGGCCTGGAGCTACAACCCGTTCAAACAGGACCGCGAGCGGACGCTCTTCGACATGAACGAGAAGCTCGAGGCGCTGGACGACTGCGTGAAAGCCGGCAAGATCCGCGCCATCGGGCTGTCCAACGAGACGACCTGGGGCACCCAGAAGTTCATCGCGCTGGCCGAGGCGCGCGGCCTGCCGCGTGTCGCCACCGTGCAGAACGAATACAATCTGCTCTATCGCCATTATGACCTCGACATGGCGGAGCTGTCGCACCACGAGGATGTCGGCCTGCTCGCCTATTCGCCGCTGGCCGCCGGCCTCTTGAGCGGCAAATATCTCGACGGCCAGAAGCCGGCCGGCTCGCGGGCGGCAATCAACGGCGATCTCGGCGGCCGCCTGCAGCCGCTGCAGGAGCCGGCGGTGCGTGCCTATGTCGACATGGCCCGCAAGCACGGCATGGAGCCGTCGCAGCTGGCGATCGCCTTCTGCCTCACCCGCCCCTTCATGGCCTCGGTGATCATCGGCGCCACGACCATGGAGCAGTTGAAGACCGACATCGCATCGGCCGACATCCGACTCACCGACGAGATCCTGAAGGAGATCGCCAAGGTGCACCGGGTCTATCCCGCGCCGATCTGAGGAGGCTGCCGGGCCTCCGCCTCGGAACGTCGCCAACCAACGAAAATGTGATCAGCCGCGATCTCAAATTCCGGCGCCACGATTACCAATTGGGGCTCGACTTGTCGCGAACGGAGAGTCGCGACCAAATTGGGGGTATTGCTTGGACTATCTTCTAGTTCTCGGGGGCCTTGTCGGCCTGTATTTCGGTGCGGAATGGCTGCTGCGCGGCGCGATTGCTCTGGCCCAGAGGCTGGCGATCCCGACGCTGATCGTTTCCCTCGTCATCGTCGGCTTCGGCACATCCATGCCCGAGCTGTTGGTGTCGGCACGCGCCGCGCTCAGCGGCGCGTCGGACATCGCGCTCGGCAACGTCGTCGGCTCCAACGCGGCCAATATCCTGCTGATCATCGGCGCCTGCGCCCTGATCTTTCCGATCACCCACTGGGACCACGGCGTAAAACGTGACACCTATGTGATGATCGGTGCCGCGGTGCTGCTGCTCGGCCTAGTCCAGTTCGATGTCATCGGACGCCTGGCCGGCCTGTTGATGACTGCAGCGCTCGTTGCCTACGTCTTCTATGCCTATGTCCAGGGAAAAGGCAGCGCCGACAGCGAACTGGAGCAGGAGGTCAAGCACGAGGTGCTCGGCGGCGCGCTGATGGGCCTGTTGATCCTGGGCGGGCTTGCGACCCTTTTTGCGGGAGCGGAGCTTCTCGTTCGCGGCGCCACCAGCCTTGCCCGCGATTTCGGCATTTCCGAAGCCGTGATCGGTCTGACCGTGGTCGCCGTCGGCACGTCCTTGCCCGAACTGGCCACCGGCATCATGTCGGCGGTTCGCCGGCACTCCGACATCATGATCGGCAACATCGTCGGGTCGAACATCTTCAACATCCTGTTCATCCTCGGCGTCACCTCGCTCATCCAGCCGATTGCCGTCGATCCGCGCTTCGCGAGCTTCGACGTGCCGGTGATGCTGGCGGTAACGATCGGCTTCTCGTTCCTCCTGCTTGCCCATCTGGGCGTGCGCAGGCTGACGGCGGGCGCCATGATCGTGGCCTATGTCGGCTACACCGTGGCGCTGGTTCAGGTCTGAGGATACCCCGCGCAGATCTCAGGCGATCGGACTTGCGCTTCGAGGCTCCGAACGGCGTGATCCCTGGAGACGCGGTGAGTAGGCGTTAACCGTCTGCTCACCGCGTCTCCATGCGCCGGCTTTCGCCGAGGCACCGCTCCTGTAAGCTTCTCTCGTCGCAGGAGTGCCGGATCCGCAGTTCGGCTCTCCCGCCTGGACCAAGAGGCAGGCTCCGCATGACGGTCATCAACAGTTTCTATCGCAACCCGCTCGCGCAGGCTTATGCGGTCCAGCTGTTTTCAGCATCCGCATCCACACGCCCACAATCCGAAAACACGTTCTCACCGAGCCGGACGGACCAAACCGGCGGTACGGAGACAGCCGGCCAGAAGGCTCTTGCCCGGATCGTGGAGATCCTGGCGCTGCGCGATGCAGGCGACGGAAACGAGGCTTCCCTTCAGGAGAGCATGGGTTACATCACGACGGCCAGAGGCACCGAGGGTGACGACAAGCTGACCTTCAATGCAAAGGCCGTCTACGATCTCGATACCGGCGAAGGCGCCGACACGGTGACCGTCCGCGCGCCGGCGATGGTCGGCCTGTCGACCGCTGCCGGTAACGACAGTCTCACCGCAAGCGCCCGCTATATCGGCGAGGTCGATATGGGCCAGGGGGATGACGAGCTGAGGCTTTCCGGCGGACTTTCGATGAACGTGGGCGGCGGTGATGGCAATGACCGCATGTCGATTGCGGGGAGAGCCCTGATCGGTATCGACGGCGGTGCCGGCGACGATACGATGACCCTCCAGGGCACACGCATCTTTGCCTCGGGCGGCACCGGCAACGACACCGTAACCATCACGCGGACCGACATGAAATCAGGCAATGCCATTGCCGAATATAGCTTTTCCCGCGGTGACGGAACGGACACGATCGCGACCAATGGATCACTCGTCCTGCGTCTCGACGGCTACGAGGCAAAAGACGTGAGCGTTGCGGTCAGCGGCAACACGCTGACCGCCACATTCGCGGGATCGACCGACAAGATCACGCTGACGATCGACCCCGCGGCCTTGTCCGGAACGTCGCTTGGCTATGGATTTGCTCTCGACCAGGGAAAGACGATCCTCAAGATCGGCTAGCGCTTAGGTCAGAAAATGCCGCCCGCCCCTTGCTTTTCGGAGAGAGACGCGTATAAGAGCGCCGTTCACAACACCCGGTCTCATGGCTGGTGGCTGAACGGAGGGCCGGTTCCAGCGATGGGGCCGCAGGAACCACAGGGGTTCCGGCCTCCCGTGTCTCCGCTCTCGACCGTCTCGATACAACAGCTTTTCTTGCCTTGGGGCAACCCAAACAGGAGCAGTCGTTGAGGCTTAGCGCCGGATCCCGGGTGACGACAACCGCAAGAAAGGCAAAGCTGTCATGGCTCTTTACGAACATGTATTCCTTGCCCGGCAGGATATGTCCGCTCAGCAGGTTGATGCCCTCGTCGAACAGTACAAGGGTGTCATCGAAGCGAATGGCGGCAAGGTCGGGCGCGTAGAAAACTGGGGCCTCAAGTCCCTGACCTACCGCATCAAGAAGAACCGCAAGGCTCACTACGCCCTCATGGACATCGAAGCTCCGGGTGCAGCCATCCACGAGATGGAACGCCAGATGCGCATCAACGAAGACATTCTTCGTTACATGACCATCGCTGTCGAAGCCCACGAAGAAGGCCCGTCGGCCATGATGCAGAAGCGCGATCGTGACGACCGTCCGCGTCGTGACGGCGACGATCGTGGCCCGCGCCGCGACTTCGGCGATCGTGGTCCGCGTCCGGACCGTGGCCCCCGTGAAGGTGGCTTCGAGCGTCGTCCGCGCGAAGACCGCGCGTAATTTCGAGCACAAGGAGAAAACACAATGGCTGATGCATCCTCTGCTCCGGCACGCCGCCCGTTCCATCGTCGTCGCAAGACCTGCCCCTTCTCGGGCGCGAATGCACCGAAGATCGACTACAAGGACGTTCGTCTCCTGCAGCGCTACATTTCCGAGCGCGGCAAGATCGTTCCGTCGCGTATTACCGCAGTTTCCCAGAAGAAGCAGCGCGAACTGGCCCAGGCCATCAAGCGCGCCCGCTTCCTCGGCCTGCTGCCCTACGTCGTAGCGTAATCTGATTGCGAAGCCTGCCGGGCAACCGGCGGGCTTCATCCCTTCCGCGTTGGGCGCGGATCGGAAACCAGACCTCGAAGGTCCCGGCTTCTAGCGAAGCATGAAGGACTTCAGGTGAAATCCCATGTTGGGGTTGAAGTTCGGCAGATGAGTCGAGTTCTCCCCCTAACTGCTTGATTGGGCAGGACAGCGAACGTGAAACAGGTGAATGGACAATTGCTGCTGATCGGCGTGATCGCCGGTATTACCGCTGCCCTGCTGGTGCTGGGCGCGAACGCGCAGCCGTCCTTTTCCTCCATTCTCTATGCCGCCTCCGCCCTGCCCGTGCTGATCGTCGGCCTCGGCTGGGGCAATGTCGCGGCGATTGCCGCGGTGGCAACCGCCGCGGCGCTCGGCGCCATCTTCGTCTCGCCGATGTTTGCGCTGGCCATGGCGATCTTCACGCTGCTGCCAGCCGGCTGGCTCAGCCATCTCGCCAATCTCGCCCGTCCCGCCTCCGAAATCGGCGGCCCGGACGATCTGATGGCCTGGTATCCGCTGTCGGACATCCTGCTGCATCTGTGCGTGCTCGTGTCGCTTGCCGTCATCTTCCTCGGCGTCATGATCGGCTACGGCCCGGAACTGACCGACCAGATGGTCGACATGCTCGTCTCCTCCGTTGCCGAGCGCGATCCGGCCATGGCCGCAGATCCGGCCTCGATCGACCAGATCAAGCGCCTGATGGTGCTGATGCTGCCGATCGTGCAGGGCGGCATGTGGGTGCTGATGCTGTTTGCCGCCTATTACATTGCCATGCGCATCGTCAGCGCCTCCGGCCGTGCGCTGCGGCCTCGCGAGGACCTGCCCTCCTCGCTCCGGATGAACCGCAATGCCAGCTTCGTCTTCTTGGCCGGCATCATCGCCTGCTTCGTTGGCGGCGTACCGGCACTGATCGGCGCCACCATCTGCGGCACCTTCGGCGCAGGCTTCCTGCTCGCCGGCTTCGGTTCGCTGCATTTGCGCACGCGCGGCAAGGACTGGCGGGCGCCGGTGCTGGTGCTCGCCTATATTTCCGCGCCGATGATCCTGCCGGCCTTTCTCATTCTTGTCCTCGGGCTTGCCGATACGCGGCGGACCGTGGCCCTGACCCCGGTTCGCAAGACCGGCTCCGACAATTCCAGATCTTGAACGCAAACTGAAAGGAACAGAAAGATGGAAGTCATTCTTCTTGAACGCATCTCCAAGCTCGGCCAGATGGGCGAAACCGTAAAGGTTCGTGACGGCTTCGCTCGTAACTACCTCCTGCCGCTTGGCAAGGCACTGCGCGCCAACGCCGCCAACAAGGCCCGTTTCGAAGCCGAACGCGCCACGCTCGAAGCCCGCAACCTCGAGCGCAAGTCGGAAGCCCAGAAGGTTGCCGACGTTCTCGACGGCAAGTCCTTCATCGTCGTCCGCTCGGCAGGCGAAACCGGCCAGCTCTACGGTTCGGTTGCAGCCCGTGACGTCGTCGAGATTCTCGGCACCGAAGGCTTCACCATCGGCCGCAACCAGGTCGAGCTCAACACCCCGATCAAGACGATCGGCCTGCACAAGGTGGTCATCCACCTGCATTCCGAAGTCGAAATCTCGGTCGAGCTGAACGTTGCCCGCTCCGCCGAAGAAGCCGAGCGCCAGGCCAAGGGCGAAAGCCTCACCTCGGCCGACGCCATCTACGGCGTTGACGAAGACGCACTTCGTCCGGAAGACTTCTTCGATCCGGAAGCCGACCGCGACGAAGAATAAGACATCAGCCAAGGCTGACGAGCGCGCCCGGGCCTTTCGCCCGGGCGTTTTCGTTTGCGGCCGCTTCACCCCGTGCCCCGCCGGCACCGGCGCGCACACCACACTCCGCCCGCTTTGCGCTATTATGGTTGTGGTGCCGCCGATTCGGTCGGGTCACAGGGAACGCAAGCGTTTTTCGCCGCCGACGCGACCTTTCTTTCGATCCGCCTGTGGATAGAAGGGGACAAGTCGCAGCAGTTCGATTGAAGTTGACTCGCTTCGGTCCAGCCGCCAAATCCATAGGCGACCACGACAGACAGCCACGAGAAGAAAAGACGGTAGCCCGCGATGAACGACGCTGCGCGCAAGTTAGCCCCGATCCAGCCGGCCGAGCCCCACTACCGGGAAGCGCCGAACAATATCGAGGCCGAACAGGCCCTCCTGGGCGCGATCCTGGTCAACAACGACGCCTATTATCGTGTTTCGGACTTTCTCAAGCCCGACCATCTCTTTGAGCCGCTCCACCGCAAGATCTTCGAGGTCGCCTCGGAGATCATCCGCATGGGCAAGACCGCCAACCCGGTGACGATCAAGACCTTCCTGCCGGCCGAGCAGAAGGTCGGCGACCTGACGGTTGCGCAGTATCTCGCGCGTCTCGCCTCGGAAGCGGTCACCATCATCAATGCCGAGGATTACGGCCGGGCGATCTACGACCTCGCGCTGCGCCGCGCGCTGATCCAGATCGGCGAGGACGTGGTCAACATCGCCTATGACGCGCCGCTCGACATGCCGCCGCAGGCGCAGATCGAAGACACCGAACGCCGGCTGTTCGCGCTGGCCGAAAACGGCCGCTATGATGGCGGCTTCCAGTCGTTCAACGATGCGGTCGCCCAGGCGATCGACATGGCGGGTGCCGCCTTCGAGCGGGACGGACATCTCTCGGGTATTTCGACCGGCATCATGTCGCTCGATGCCAAGATGGGCGGTCTGCAGCGCTCCGACTTGATCGTTCTCGCCGGCCGCCCGGGTATGGGCAAGACCTCGCTCGCCACCAACATCGCCTACAACATCGCCGCGGCCTACGAGCCGGAGATCATGCCCGATGGCTCCTTCAAGGCCAAGAACGGCGGCGTCGTCGGCTTCTACTCGCTCGAAATGTCGTCGGAGCAGCTCGCCACCCGTATCATCTCCGAGCAGACGGAAGTCTCTTCCTCGAAGATCCGCCGCGGCGATATCACCGAGGCCGATTTCGAAAAGCTCGTGGCCTGCAGCCAGATGATGCAGAAGGTGCCGCTGTTCATCGACCAGACCGGTGGTATCTCGATCGCCCAGCTGTCGGCGCGCGCGCGCCGTCTGAAACGCCAGCGCGGCCTCGACTGCATCGTGGTCGACTATATCCAGCTGATGACCGGCGCCGGCAAGGCCGGCGACAACCGCGTACAGGAAATCACCCAGATCACCACGGGTCTGAAGGCGCTCGGCAAGGAACTGAACGTGCCGATCATCGCGCTGTCGCAGCTGTCGCGCGGCGTCGAGAGCCGTGAAGACAAGCGACCGCAGCTCTCCGACCTTCGCGAATCCGGCTCGATCGAGCAGGACGCCGACGTCGTGCTCTTCGTGTTCCGCGAGGAATACTATGTGAAGAACATGGAGCCCCGCGATCCGGCCGATCCGAAATATGCCGAGTGGGAAGCCCATATGGACAAGGTCAAGGGCACGGCCGACGTCATCATCGCCAAGCAGCGTCACGGACCGACCGGCACCGTCAAGCTCGCCTTCCAGTCGGAATTCACCCGCTTCGCCGATCTGGCCGACCCGAGCTTCATCGAATACCAGGAGCCGTAAGCGCGGTTCTTCAGAGGCCGGCGAGGCGCAGCAGGGCAACCGTCACCACACCCGCCGTGGCCGCCGCAAGCATCGGCAATCTGAGGGCAGCCACGGCTGTCACCGCACAGGCCAGGCTCTCGGCGGGGCCTGTCGCGAGCGCCGTTGGCGTGACGACGGCCACCATCACCGCCGGCGGTATGGCGTCCAGCATCCGCCTTGCGCGGGGCGTCAGCGCCGCGAACTTCAGAGCGACCAGCCCGGCCAGCCGGGTCATCACGGTGGCGCCGGCCATGGCAAGGATGGCGCCAAGCGTTGCCAGATCGAGGCTCATCGGGCGTCTCCCTCCGCCGCGTTGCTGAAGGCGGCCGCCAGCAGGCCACCGGCCGCACCGGCAGCGATGTACCAGACACCGGGCACGAAGTAATGGACGGCCAGCGCGCTCAGCGCACTGGCGATGAGCACGATGCCGGTCTCCCTGCCCTTCCAGAAACCGGTGACCAGTACGATGAAGACGGCGGGAAAGGCAAAGTCGAGGCCGATCACCGCGGGATTTCCAACGAAGCCGCCAAGAAGGCCGCCCAAGATGCTGGCGACAACCCAGGAGAGATAGAACGGCCCGACGACGCCGGCGTACCAGGCTGGCGTCAGCCGCGCTTCTCGGGCGCGGAACTCCGACATCGCCCAGATCTCGTCGGCAAGAAAGAGCAGCGAGACCCTCTTCTGGAACCCGCTGAAGGCCTGCATCCTGCCGGCGATCGAAGCGCCCATCAGCACATGGCGGACATTGACCAGAAGCGCGGCGAAGCCGACGGCCGTCCAACTCGCCGGATGGGTCCAGATGTCCATGGCGACGAACTGCGAACCGCCGGCGAAGACGAGCGCGCTCATCAGGGCAATTTCGAGCGTCGACAGGCCCTTGGTCGCGGCGACCGCGCCGAACACCATGCCGACCGGAAGCACGGCGATGATGAGCGGCGCCATGCGCCGAACCCCTTCGAGAAATTCCTGCACGGATGAGCGTTCTGTCGGCATTTCCATTTCCCTATCAAGACCTGTGAGCCGCCTTCTACGGGCGACGCAGTGGAGGGTCTTGAACGAAAGTGATCAGCCTTTGCGAAACTGACCCGGCGTGATGCCGACGCGCGCCTTGAAGTGGCGGGTGAAATGCGCCTGATCGGCAAAGCCGCAGGCAAAGGCGACGTCGGCCGGGCTCCGGCCGAGGCTGAGCAGCGCCCGCGCCCGCCGGATGCGGATGTCGGTCAGGAAGGCGTGCGGGGTGATGTGAAATTCCTTGCGGAAGGCGCGGATCAGATGGGCGCGCGACAGGCCGGCAATGCCCGCCAGTTCCTCAAGACCGACATCGCTCGCGAAGTGGTCGGCAAGATAGTCGCGGGCGCGCCAGACGGCGGTGCGCTCGCGCGTCTCGATCGGCCTGCGCTGCTCGCTGCCGTGGCGCAGAAAAAGGGCGGAGAGCACGCTGTACATGCTCTCCTCCGCTTCCAGGGCGCCGACATTCTCCTCGAGCGCCCGGTGGGCGCGGTGGAAAGCCGCGGCGAGTTCGGCATCCCGCGCCAGTCCGTGGGCGAAGCTCGGGGTAGAGCGGCAGACCTTGCCGGTCACCTCCTCCAGCACGTCGCGAAACAACCCCTCGTCCGGATAGATCATCCGGTAGCGGTAGCCGCTCGGCCCGGGCGCTCCATCATGCACGACCTCGGGATTAATCAGGTAGAGGCAGCCAGGCCCGGTCTCCTCGCGGGCGCCGCGGATCCGGGCGATCTGGCTGCCGCTCTCGATCGCGCCGATCGAGAAGGTTTCGTGGGCATGCGGCGCATAGGCATGGGTCTGGAAGCTGGCGGTCAGACACTCCATGCCGCCGAAACGCCCGTCGCGCCAGAAGCTGGTGCGTTCGGCCGGCGTCAGCGGCATGTCGTCTGCCGCGTCCCTCTGCGAAACATTGTGCATTGAAGAATTATAGGTGCTGCGAGCATTCCAGTCTTGAAGAAAAGTGCTAGGGTCCGCCGCAGTTCTGTCCTGACACGTGGTACCCGATTTCAAATGTCCGCCGCCTTCGATCTTACCGACGCTTCCGATGAATTCCTCGCCGCCCCGCTGCGGCTGACCATCGATCTTGCCGCCCTCGCCGACAATTGGCGCGACATGGCCCGCCGCTCGGGCGCGGCAAGAGCCGCCGCCGTCGTCAAGGCAGACGCCTATGGTCTCGGCATCGAGGATGTCGGCCAGACGCTCTACCATGCGGGAGCCCGGGATTTCTTCGTGGCGGTGCCTGCCGAAGGCGCGACGCTGCGCGCCTATGCGCCTGAGGCCCGCATCTTCGTGCTGTCGGGCGTGTGGCCGGGCGCCGAAGCGCTGTTCTTCGAACACGATCTCGTGCCGGTCATCGCCTCGCAGGAGCAGCTCGCCTTCTGGATGGCGGTGGTCGCCGAACATGGCGACCACCCTTGCGCGCTGCAGGTCGATACAGGCTTCAACCGCCTCGGCCTGCCGCTGGAAGATGCGCTGGCGCTCGCCGACGACGTCTCGCGACCGGCCAGCCTGTCACCCGTCCTGGTGCTCAGCCACCTCGCCTGTGGCGACGATCCGTCCGCGCCGATGAACCGCCGGCAACTGGAAGCCTTCCAGCGGGTTAGCGCTGCCTTCGAAGGCATTGAATCAAGCCTTTCAGCCTCTGCTGGAATCTTCCTCGGGTCCGACTTTCATTTCGACCTTACCCGGCCGGGCATTGCGATCTATGGCGGCGAAGCCCTGAACGGGGTCGCCAATCCCATGCGGCCCGTCGCGACCGCAGAGGCACGGATCTTGCAGATCCGCGAGGCCAAGGCCGGGCAGACGGTGAGCTATGGTGCGACCTGTACGCTTAACCGCGACAGCCGGCTGGCCATCGTCACGGCCGGTTATGCCGACGGCTATCTGCGTTCGCTGTCCGGAAGTGGCGTCACGGTCCGCGAGGCCGGCCTCCCGGCAGCCTGCGGCTTCATCGCCGGTCACAAGGTGCCGGTCGTCGGGCGCGTCACGATGGATCTGACCATCTTCGACGTCACCGACGTGCCCGAAGACGCCATTGCCGCCGGCGACTATATCGAACTGTTCGGCGCCAACATGCCGATCGACGAGGTGGCGCGGGCCGCCGGCACGATCGGCTATGAGCTGCTGACCGGCCTCGGCCTGCGCTACGAACGGCGTTACATCGACGCGCTGTAGATCGCGCACCGGCTTGCGCGTTCCCGCGATTTCTCCTAACTGGGAGACCGACATTCACTTTTTGTTCCGCGTTTGCCGCGGACGCGGGATTTGTTGAGCATGGCGAAGGCGAAGACCCAATTCATCTGCCAGAACTGCGGCACGGTGCACAACCGCTGGGCCGGCAAATGCGACGGCTGCGGCGAATGGAACACCATCGTCGAGGAAGATCCGATGGGCGGGATCGGCGCCGGCCCGGGCAAGATGCCGAAGAAGGGTCGTGCCGTGACGCTCACCTCGCTGTCCGGCGAGATCGAGGAGGCACCCCGCATTCCGACCGGCATGGGGGAACTCGACCGGGCAACCGGCGGCGGCTTCGTGCGCGGCTCGGCGGTGCTGATCGGCGGCGACCCGGGCATCGGCAAATCGACGCTGCTGATGCAGGCGGCGGCAGCCCTGTCGCGCAAGGGTCATCGGGTCATCTACGTTTCCGGCGAAGAGGCGGTCGCCCAGGTGCGGCTCCGCGCACAGCGGCTGCACGCGGCAGAAACCGACGTGCTTCTGGCCGCCGAGACCAATGTCGAGGACATCCTGGCGACGATCGCCGAGGGCAAGCGTCCCGATCTCGTGATCATCGATTCGATCCAGACACTGTGGAGCGACACCGCCGACTCGGCGCCGGGCACGGTCACGCAGGTGCGAACCGGCGTGCAGGCGATGATCCGCTTTGCCAAGCAGACCGGCGCCACCATGGTGCTCGTCGGCCATGTCACCAAGGAAGGCCAGATCGCAGGCCCCCGCGTGGTCGAGCACATGGTCGACGCCGTCCTCTATTTCGAGGGCGACCGCGGGCATCACTATCGCATTCTGCGCACCGTGAAGAACCGCTTCGGCCCGACCGACGAGATCGGCGTCTTCGAGATGTCGGATCGCGGCTTGCGGGAAGTCGCCAATCCCTCGGAACTCTTCCTGGGCGAACGCAACGAAAAGGCGCCGGGTGCGGCCGTCTTTGCCGGCATGGAGGGCACGCGCCCGGTGCTGGTCGAGGTCCAGGCACTGGTTGCGCCGACCACGCTCGGCACGCCGCGCCGGGCCGTCGTCGGGTGGGATTCGTCCCGGCTCGCCATGATCCTTGCCGTACTTGAGGCCCATTGTGGCGTCAGGCTCGGTCAGCACGACGTCTACTTGAATGTGGCGGGCGGATACCGCATCTCTGAGCCGGCGGCAGACATGGCCATTGCCTCGGCTCTTGTTTCGTCGCTGGCCGGTCTTGCCCTTCCCGCGGATTGCGTCTATTTCGGCGAAGTCAGCCTGTCAGGCGCCGTTCGTCCGGTGGCGCACACGGCCCAGCGGCTGAAGGAAGCGGAAAAGCTCGGCTTCTCCTCCGCCGTCCTGCCTGCCGCCTCCTCGGAGCTTCCGAAGGGTGCGACGGGCAAGTGGAATGAAGTCGAGAGCCTGCCCGATCTCGTGGCGCGCATTGCCGGTTCCCGGCTCAAGGCGCGTTCGCAGGAGGCGGGTGACTGATCCAATCCGGCCCGGCCGGCTGAATGCGGCAGCGGTCGCGATGGCAAACAAGCAGGCGTTGGCCGGCGAGTCTTGGAGTTGGTATTTATGCCCATTACGATTTTTGACGGTATTGTCATCGGCGTCGTGCTGTTTTCCGCCGTACTCGCCATGGTGCGCGGATTTTCGCGCGAAGTGCTTTCGATCGCCAGCTGGGCGGGTGCGGTTGCCGCCGCCTACTATCTCTATCCGATGCTCGTGCCTTATGTGAAGAACTACACCAGCGACGACCGCATCGCCATGGCGGGCTCTGCCGGCATCATCTTTCTGATCGCCCTCATCGTGATCTCGTTCATCACCAGCCGGATCGCCGACTTCATCATCGACAGCCGCATCGGCGCGCTCGACCGTACGCTCGGCTTCCTGTTCGGCGCCGCCCGCGGCATTTTGCTCCTCGTTGTCGCCGTTGCCTTCTGGAACTGGCTGATCGACGTCAAGCATCGCCCGGACTGGGTCAATACGGCCAAGTCGAAGCCGTTCCTCGATGCGCTCGTAACCGCGGTCCACGATCTCCGCGTTGCCGATGAGGGTCTCGCCCCG